>PPYE01643669.1_pt1 | contig 44438 bp, 37 predicted proteins | sample 1559881 | NCBI WGS metagenome assembly PPYE01 (sample SAMN08240022, study PRJNA423297) | Human gut metagenome, whole genome shotgun sequencing project.
ATGTCTCCGTTGGCAAACCCCAGTTCAAGCAGTGAGCAAGCCTCTTTCTAGGTGGTAACTTTATTATTGCAATCTAGGGCAGAGACACAATTTTCTGTATATGATTGCGGGTATCCTCATCGTACTAATCGGCTTGAAAGTAATTTAGGGAGGGGTTGTTCAATCATGCCACTTGTATCGACAAAACAGTTGGTGACAACGGCGTATCAAAATAAATTTGCTGTTGGAGCATTCAATGTCGGGAATAGCGAATTTGTTAAAAATATCATTGCCGTTGCCGAGAAATTAGAGTCTCCGGTGATCTTAGAAATTCATCCACTTGAATATGAGTTGATGGGGAGCGCCATCTTTAAATATATTCGAGAGGCAGCATTAACCGCCACCATTCCAGTTGCCATTCATCTAGATCATGGTAGGAATATGGCGGATGTGCTGCGAGCAATTCAAGATCAGGCAAATTCTGTCATGATTGATAGTTCTGGACTTCCTTTTGAAGAGAATCTGAAGACAACAAAACAAGTCGTTGAAGTTGCACACAGTGTTGGCGTTTCCGTTGAAGCAGAACTTGGCAGTATTGGGAATAGAAAGTTCACAGAAGACCAGAATATGGGTAGAATTTATACAGACTCCGAAAGTGCTAAGCAATTTGTCACAGAAACAGGTGTTGATGATCTAGCTGTGGCAATTGGGACAGTTCATGGCCCATATCCAAGCGGCGAAAATGATATACGAATTGACATCTTGAAACAACTTAATGAAACATTGCAGATGCCGCTAGTTCTGCATGGTGGATCAGATAATCCTGATAATAAGATTCGAGAAGCGATTCAAAATGGCATATCGAAGGTAAATATTTCAACAGATATTAAAGTGCCGTTTTATCATGGCATTGCTAAAACTGTTGCAGATAAACCGGGTGAATACGAGCCATGGATTATGATGCCATATGCGGATGAGGCGCAGAAGAAAGTGATTGCTGAAAAAATACGTCTGTTTGGTAGTGATCATAAGTCGAAGCTTTACTTTGAAGACGCGAAACGCTTGACACCGTATTTCTGATCTTTATTGGAAGAAAGTATTTTAGAGAATAACTCAATGAACCTACACCGCTTCTTGAGATCATTAGAAATCATCGAGTGTTTTAAACAAAATAAAGAGGTCGCGATATCTTGTTGAAGTATCGTGACCTCTTTTGTATGCAGGAAACCGAGGTTTCTGACTGATTTATTTAAAGATAATGGATGCAAGTGGGTATCCGACAAAGGATAAGACGACCACACCTACTAGTGCAAGAGCAAGTCCATACTTCAGCATGATTCTCAAGTCTACCCAACCCGAACCACCAGCAAGTGCCATTGGAATTGTTGAAGGCGGCGTTGACCAAGCATAGGACGCACCAGCTGCAATTAGAACTGTCAGTGCTGCTACATTAACATTTCCAAGCGTTATTGCTAATGGGATGAGTAAAGAATAGAAGACAGTTGCCATGATAGTGCTAGATACAAACTGTTTTAACATTACAAGTAGGAACATGGCTACTAGTACGAACAGAAAACTGGAAAAGTCGCCAACAATAGGACCAACAATTTTTGCAAAGTATTTGGTGATACCTAGTTTATCCTGAACTAGTGCGGCGGAAAGAACTAAAACTGCGGCGTTGAAGATGAGTGTATTCCATGGAACTCCTTGTGTTGAAGCCACTTTAAAGTCCATAACTGGTTTGCCGTCAACATTAATTAAACAGAGTAGTATAACCCCGATAAATGCGGGAATCGCATTTCCAAGAGAGGACATATAGGCTCCAAAGGCAGGGAAAACATTTCCAATTGTACCTTGAACAATCCAAATTGCAATAACGCTGACAAAAACAACCGCAGCGATTTTTTCTTGCTTAGACATTGGCGGCAGTTCGCCGCGCAGTTTTTTTGAATCAAAATTTTGAAGAGGGCGTACATCTGGACGATAAAAGAACTTATAGATTAGTATAAACGCTGCAAAGACAAGAACACCAGTCACGATGCCTATTATGCTGTAAGATAAAACATCAATATTGATGTTTGTGTCGCGAGCAAGGAAGGTTAGCGGAATTAAGACGATAGCATGTCCGATCGGTGTCATCGAGGATCCGATACCCACACACATTGCTAGTCCTAAGATAATCATCTGAGGTAATCGGTCCCCCTTTTTCAATCCTAGTTCTTTAAATAATTCCTCAGCAATTGGTATAAATACTAATAAAGCTGCGGTTTGGGACATGAAAGCTGAGAGGAAGACTGATGCAAAGAGAAATATGATGATGAAAGTCCAAGGCCCGCGGCTTGCAAACTTATTAGAAACTGACCAAATTGCAATGCGTTTTGAGAGACCTGTTTGGGCCATTACATAGCTGATCATGAAAAAGGCGTAAAGAAAGGAATTCACCCAATTTCCCAATCCATTAGCAAAGACCTCAGTCTGAGTCATGATTTGAAATACAACGATGGTAGTCATACAAAGCAGACTTGTCCACCCGATCCCGGCAAAATTCCAAAGTAGTAGCATACCAACAAAGATACCTATCATTTGCATGCTGTCGGCTGTTAGTCCGGCTGGAGCGGGAATGAACCTAAATAGGAAGATAAGCGCGAATGAAATCACCTGCATAATAAATTTGACGTTAATTTTTCTTACGGTAGCTTGTCTGTTAGCTGTTTTTGCTGTGGTTTGCATATTAGTTTACCTCACAGGTACGTGTGATTAGATTTTCTTGATCCATGACTGCTTTTATTTCAGATGTAGTTAAGTTATAAACATCTTTCTGATTGCTAATTGCGTAAGCGAAGATAGCGCCGACGGATTCTCCGACATTCATGACAATAGGCATTACTCTAGTTGCAGCGAATGTTTCCGCATCCGTTGATATGGCTTTACCAACCACCGCTATATTTAAATCTTGTTTAGGTAAGCAAACAGCAAATGGGATTTGGTAGATTCCATTTATTTTTAGAAAATGGACTTTTTTGGTAATTGGATCGTGAATATCAACCGGATAACAACCAACACCAACGCAGTCATCGAACTCTCTTAGATTGCTGATATCCGATAGTTTTAGTGTTGATCGACCATCGAGCTTAACACTCGCTCGAATACCCATTATTGGTGCGATGTTGGAAAGGTAAGCCTTATCACATCCAGGAATCTTTTTTTTGATGAATGCCACGATTGAACTGATTTGTTGTCGTCCTTCGCGGAGTCCCTCGGAAAGTTGTTGTGCATCGCGATAATCAGTGTTGGTTCTCGTCACATTGACACTTGCATCCATGGTTCCCGGAATTGGCGCAAATGCCAGAATCTTGCCCTTAATAATGCCTTCATCAAATGCCTGATTGACAACTGCGGACAAAGCACCACTATCGATAAAATCTTGAAGTGTTCGTAAATCTATGTTTGATAATCTGAATATCTGTGTTGAAACAGCTATATCATTGCTATGCATTGGCTGTACTTGACATCCAAGGCTAGTAGCCACTAGGGAGTTACTGGTTGCGTCAATTAGATATTTTGAAGAAAGTCGAAGCGGATGACCGAAATTTTCTGCTTGAACTGTAAAGCCGCTTTCGGTTTTCTTAGCGGATTCAAAGGTGGTATTGTAATAAACTTGAACATTATTTTTGGACAATAGCTCTTCCAAAATCAGTTTTAATATTTCCGGATTATAACGAAGGCGATCTACCTTAATATCCTTATCTGAAGACATAGGTAACTGGTAATAGTATTTGCCGGCTTTTTGCTCAAGTAGCTTTTCAAATATTTGCTTTTCAAATCCGTGATAAATTGGTTTTTTCAAGAATGATGCGGCGTTGAATTCGGCCAGTCCCGATAAAGTGGCATTTCCTCCACAGACCGAGTGTTGTTCAACGATAGCAACTTTAACTTTCTTCGATGCAGCCTTTATGGCGGCTAGAACACCTGCAGTTCCCCCACCAATCACAATTAAATCAAAGTTCATTGATTCATCTCCTCCTCGCTAATGTTTGAGCAACCTGTTCAAAAGATCACATCGACAGAATAAGATAGCGCTTTCATTTGTGCAATCGATTATGTACGATATTTGTATCGATAAAACCGATGCAAATTTTGACAGCTAACAAGGGGAATACTCATGAATCTTAACCAATTAAAATATTTCATGGTACTTGCGCGAGTTGGATCATACAGTGAGGCGGCTTACCAACTGAATATTGCCCAATCAACTTTGAGCCAAGCAATTATTAAACTTGAAGAAGAGTTCGAGACACCGTTGTTTTATAGTGAGAAGAGGGTTAGTTATCTGACTGGAGCCGGAAGTATTCTAGAAAAAGAAGCGCAGAAGATCATCGGGAATGTTATTAAAAGTAAAGAAATGATTGCTCAATATTTAAATGGTAATGTTGGAAACGTGACGATTGGCGTTTCTGGTTCATTTGGTGTCACAATAGTTCCTCAAGTTATTAAGACGTATCAAAGATTTCATCCAGAGAATCTTGTGACTGTTAAGGTTGTTCAAGGTAACACTAATCGCCTGGTTCAAAGTATTCGTAATCATGATATAGATTTAGGGATTTGTTCTTATTCGCCACGTGATGCCGATGTGCAATTCTCGCTAATTAAGCGAGAACCCTATGTTGTGATGACTAGCAATAATCACGAATTAGCAAACCAGAATACTGTTTCCGAGCAAGATGTCCTTAAATATCCCATCATTACTTTTAGTGCGCAAAGTGGTGCATATTATGATGTTGCTAATATATTGGGAGTTGATATAAATCAACTTGACGTTGCAATGTATGTGGACGATTCCGCCATGATGGCAGCAATGGTGGAAGCTGGGATTGGAATTGCGGTTATACCTCGCATCTATTTGCTTGAAAACTTTAATATTGCGATACTGCCCTTCGAGACAGTTCGATATCGGGATGTTTACTGTGCTTGGTTAAAATATCAGCTGCTTTCGCCTGTTGCAAAAGAATTTAGATCGTTGATACAACAATCTGCAAATATTACTTTGTAGAATCATGTTAGCAACCTTCTTCAATCTGTTACTTGTGTTGTGACTTTACTGAAGTCTTGACAGTGCTATCTGGCTTGTTAGATAGCACCTTTGCCTTTACACCCGAACATTTCTCGGCTAAACTCAGAATACATTCAGTTATTTCGAATCTTGGTGGTTATGTTCACAACAAGCACATCGTCAATGATGCAATTGGAATACTGAAGAAAATAGGATCGCGTTCGACAAACCGATTGGGCGCCAATGGGACTGTCGACGCAAGGGGGACAGAAAATGGCAAAGTTAGTCTTACAAACAGATTTTGGGTTGGTTGATGGTGCGGTTGCTGCGATGTATGGCGTGGCTTATGGCGTTGATGGTGAGTTGTCGATTCATGATTTGACGCACGAGATTCCGCCGTATGATATTTTTGCAGCGTCTTATCGGTTGTATCAAACGACGAAGTATTGGCCTGAGGGGACGGTTTTTGTTTCGGTGGTTGATCCTGGTGTCGGTAGCGATCGGCGTAGCATTATTGCGGAGACGGTAGATCATCATTTCATCATTACGCCAGATAATGGGACGTTGACGCATTTAGCAAAATTTGTCGGATTGAAGCGGGTGAGTGTGATTGATGAGGCATCGCATGCCTTGCCTGGCAGTCAAGAGAGTCATACGTTCCATGGTCGTGACATTTACGCTTACAATGGCGCTAAATTAGCAAGTGGCCAGATCACCTTTGAGGATCTGGGCAAAGAAATCGAACCTGAGCAAGTGGTGATGTTGCCATTGGGTGAGGTTAAAGAAGGCGTTGATCAAATTGCCGGTACGATCGACATTTTGGATATTCGATTTGGCTCGTTGTGGACAAATATACCGTTGGCTACCTTTAAGAAACTTGGTGTTGCAGCTGGCGAGTTTGTTCAGGTATCGATTTATTATCACGATCAATTGCGTTATCAAAACCAGATGCCGTTTACCCGGACATTTGCCGCGGTGCGGGTTGGGGAGCCGCTGGTTTACGTGAATTCATTACTGAATCTTGGCGTTGCGATCAATCAGGACTCATTTTCAAAGCTGTATCATATTGGCACTGGGGTTGATTGGCATATCACGGTGAAGCGGCTTTCGGTATAATTGAATGCATGAACAGTCTGCTGGCGGCGATGGCTTTGGCGGCTGCTCAACACGGGTAAGTAACGGTACGTTTGACAAGGAGGGCAATCATATGCGTGATCAAAAGGCTTTGAGCGTACGTACAGTGGTGGCAATCGGTATTGGTACGGCTATTTTATTTATTTTGAAACGATTTGCGGTGATTCCAACAGGGATTGCAAATACGAACATTGACATTTCTTATGGCTTTCTTGGCTTTATCGCCACGCTTTTCGGCCCGATTGCTGGCTTTTTCATCGGGTTTTTAGGGCATGCTTTGAATGATTTTACGCAATACGGGACACCATGGTGGACATGGGTGTTCACGACTGGTTTAGTCGGCATGGTGATCGGGTTGTTCTGGCGTCGCTTCAATGTCGAAGCGGGCAATTTTGGCATGAAGAAAATTGTAAGCTTCAATCTGTTGCAGATTATTACGAATGTGGTGAGCTGGAGTCTGATCGCACCAACACTGGATATTTGGATTTACAGTGAGCCGGCAAATAAAGTTTATGTCCAAGGGATCGTGTCAGCTATCTCAAATAGTATTGCGACCGGTGTGATTGGCACCATTTTGTTGGTCACTTATGCAGCCACACGCACGCGGTCTGGCAGTTTGAAGAAAGAGTCTTAATATGGCAGCACCAGCAATTCAGCTTGATCATGTCACGTTTCAGTATGACAGTCAGGCGGAACCGACTTTGCATGATATTAATCTAACCATTCAACCAGGAGAGAAAGTACTGATTGTTGGCCCGTCTGGATCAGGTAAGTCAACGTTAGGTAACTTGATCAATGGGTTAATTCCGCACGCTTTTCCGGGCAAATTGAGCGGCACCGTAACCGTCAACGGGACGGTGGTTCAGGATGCCAGCTTGGCGACACTTTCACTGCAAGTCGGAACGGTTTTGCAGGATCCGGATGCTCAGTTTGTTGCTTTGACAGCAGGCGAGGATATTGCCTTTGCTTTGGAGAACAGCGCTGTCGCACCTAGTGAGATGCATACACGCGTCAAAAAATGGGCAGATCGTTTGAAAATTGGCGATTTACTGGCGCAAGCACCGCAATCACTTTCAGGCGGCCAAAAGCAGCGGGTGGCGATGGCCGGTGTTTTGATTGATGAAGGGGATATTTTACTGTTTGATGAACCGTTGGCCAGTCTTGATCCGGCCACTGGTGAAGCATCGGTAGACTTGATTGATGAGTTGCATCAGACTTATCACGTCACCGAAGTCATCATTGAACATCGTTTGGAAGATGTGTTGCGGCGGCCAGTGGATCGATTAGTCGTGATGAAGGACGGTCGAATTATTGCCGATGATGCCCCAGAAACTTTATTGCATGGACAGTTGCTGCAACAAATCGGCTTGCGAGAACCGCTGTACTTGGAAGCGGCTGAGTTTGCGGGGGTTGATTTGGATCAGGCGGATCATTTGGCTGACCTTTCGCGTTTTGAGGCCCCACAACTCAGACCTAAGTTGGCTGCTTTCACAGCGGAGGCTGCGACTGTTAAGCCGGAGCAGCTTCAGGCACCGTTATTGTCGATTGACGGGTTGCAGTTTGGCTATCCTAATGGCCGTCAAATTTTTACCGACCTCAGTTTCACCTTGCATCATGGTGAGATGGTGGCCTTGGTTGGACGCAATGGGGTTGGTAAGTCAACCTTGAGTCATTTGATCGCCGGGTTTTTGAAGCCGGGTGCTGGCAGGATGACGCTTGATGGTGAGGATTTGGCTGATTGGTCGGTGAAGGAACGCGCCGATAAAATTGGGTATATTTTACAAGATCCAAATCAGATGATCAGTAAACACCTGATTTTTGATGAAGTCGCTCTTGGGCCGCGTTTACGTGGTTGGGACGAGACGCGTGTCAAAACAGCGGTCATTGAGGCGCTGAAGGTTTGCGGCTTGTATCCATTTCGATCGTGGCCGATCAACGCCTTGAGTTATGGGCAAAAAAAGCGTGTCACGATCGCCGCAATTTTGGTGCTAGAACCGGCATTAATGATCTTAGATGAACCCACGGCTGGCCAAGATTGGCGTCATTTTACCGACATGATGCGTTTTTTGACGACCTTGAATGAACGTGGGATTACGATGATGCTGATCACGCACGACATGCATTTGATGTTGGAGTATGCGCAGCGGGCTATTGTATTAGGCGACGGTGGTATCTTGATGGACGACTCGCCAGCAGCAGTGTTGACCAATCCGGCCATCATTGAGCATGCTTCCTTAGCACAACCAAGTTTGTATCGCCTCGCTAAGCGTGAAGGCCTTGACCCATTAGCCTTCACGCAGGCTGTGATTGACCAAGAACGGAGGGTGCGCCAATGAACTCACTTTTTGGTTATGATCCGCAAGATACATGGCTGCATCGATTAACGGGTGCGACGAAAATGCTCGCGTTCATTGGTATCTCGGTCATTGTGATGGCGAGTTATGACACACGCTTTGTCTGTGCAGTGATGCTCGCATCGATCACTCTGTTTGCCCAAGCTAAAATTCATTGGCGGCAAATTAGTTTAGTGGTCAAAATTATTACGATTTTTGCAGTGGTCAATTTACTGCTCGTGTTTGTTTTTTCGCCACAGTATGGCGTTGGCTTGTATGGCAGCAAGCACGTTTTGCTCAATGCTGGTTACTTCACGATCACACAAGAGCAATTATTCTATGAAATGAATCTAGCGCTGAAGTATATTGTGACCGTGCCACTGGCGCTGATTTTCTTAATCACGACCAACCCCAGCGAGTTTGCAGCGAGTCTTAATAAGCTGCATGTCTCATACCGCATCAGTTATTCTGTTGCGTTAGCGTTGCGGTATATCCCTGACGTTCAAACGAATTTCCGCCAAATCAGCCTAGCGCAGCAAGCTCGTGGTTATGAGCTGTCACGCAAGGCAAAGCTGTTTCAGCGACTGAAAGGTATGGGGCAAATTTTGCTGCCGCTGATCTTTACCAGTCTCGATCGTATTGATCAGATCAGTCAAGCAATGGAACTGCGACGTTTTGGTACAGGCAAGCGGCGGACGTGGTACATGGATCAGCCGTTGCGCACGCCTGACTGGATCGTGCTGGCCGGTGTTGCCGTGATTATCGTCATTGGCCTGTTTCTGTTTCATGTTAATGGCGGACGGTTTTATAATCCGTTTAAAGGCTAATCTCAAGTGTTTCATGGCAAGTCTTTTACTAACTTAAAAACAGTTTGGTTGCTTGAAAATCTCAAGACCAAACTGTTTTTTCTATTTCTATGCATGTGTTGCAGCTTTTACCGTTATAGACTTGGTGGCGATAGTGAAGTCGTTCAAAGTATCTTGATCAATCGATACCCCCATGCCCGGCCTATTTGGAACGTCCACATAGGTGCCATTTAGTGTGATAAGAGGCGTGATAATATCTCGATCATAGTAACGTGTTGATGCAGCAATATCGTTTGGCAATGTATATCCCGGTAGTGTTGCAATAGCGACGTTTTCAGCGCGAGCGACACCAGAGTCAAGCATGCCACCACACCAACACTGAATGTCGTTTTTAGCGGCCAATGCTTGGATTTGTTTAGCGACAGTTAATCCACCAACACGAGCTACTTTGATATTAATAATCTTGCCGCTGCCAAGACGAATCATTTTGCGGGTGTCATCTAAACTTGTGATGCTCTCGTCAAGACAAATTGGCGTTGTGATCAATTGTTGCAAATCAGCATGGTCAAGTAAATCACCAGGCTCAAGGGGTTGTTCGATCATGATAAGGTTGAGATCGTCGAGGCGTTTGAGTGAAGCAAAGTCTGCTCGACGATATGCCGAATTGGCATCGCCCATTAGCATGACATTTGGGAATGCTTTGCGAACGGCAGCTAGATAGTCATAATCCTTGCCGGGTTTTATTTTGCACTTGATTCTTCGATAGCCTTGTTCAATATAGCCATTAACTACTTGAACAAGTGCTTGCGGTGTGGCTTGTATACCAATGGATACGCCGGTTTCAACTTTTTTCTTATTGCCGCCGAGTGCTGTAGCGAGGGAGAGATTTGCTTCCTTAGCGAAGATATCCCAAAGGGCGCAATTAATCGCCGATTTAGACATGTTGTTTCGACGAATACCTGCAACCAGCGAATACATTTCATCTGGATGAGCCATGTCAACGTTCAGAATCATCGGAAGCATAATATTGATTAGTAATTCCCAAGCACCGGCACGAAATTCTTCGTTGTAAAATGGAATATCGAATGCAGAAACCTCACCGTAACCCTTCGTGCCAGCGTCATCGGTTAATTCAAGAATCATCGTTTTTTTTGCGGCCATTCGAGTAAAACTGGTTTCGAACGCATGCCGCAAAGGAATATCAACTTGACGTAACGTAGCGGAAGTAATTTTCATAAGCTAATCCTCCTCGGGAGCAGCGACAACTGTAGCGCGCATTTTGTTCAATTTTGATGGACTGAGCGTTAATGCTGCGATGAATGCAACACCTGCTGTAAAGACTAAAAACAAAAAGGCTGCAGCGTACGAACCGCCAGATACTTGAACCAGAACACCAATAATGATTGGCGCAAGAAAGCCGGATAATTGACCGCCGAAGTTAACGATACCAACACTGGAGCCATACGCTTTTTTACTGACAAGCTCCGCGAATAGTGCAAAAGTACCAGCAAAAGCAATGGATTTGCAGAAATAGGTTAAGATCTCAAAAGTGATGACTGCGGGCAATGCAGTTGATTTGTACATACCGAACATCAATCCCGTGGCCAGCAAACTTGAAACGCCGATAAACAATTTTTCTTTGCCTTTGAAAAATCGAGCCATAATGTATCCTGAGATCAGTGAGCCCGCTCCCGCTGCTAGGGAAGGTAGTGGAACAAGCCAAGAAATCCCTGCCAGATTAATGTGACGCGCTGCCAATAAGTAAGTCGGCATCCAAGAATCAAGACCTTTTGTTACTGAACTGAGACCAAAGACAATCAAGAAGAACTGCCACAGCACACCGTTGGTTAAAACCGTCTTCCATGGGACATGTTCCTGAATCACGTTCCCTGATTCCTTCAATGCTGCTTGTTTCTTCGGACGTAGAATGATTGCATAAACAATGATAAAGGCTATACCTAGCAATCCCATAAGGTGAAAAGCAGTGCGCCAGCCGGCAAAGGCGATGACTGGTGCAATCAAGATAGGGGCAATGGCGGCGCCAACGTAATTTGAGGATATAATAGCCGAAGTGGCAGAAGCTCTTTTTCTGTAAGGCACGGCTTCACTGATCTGCTTAAGACTGGCAGAAGGATAGGTTCCTTCACCTATCCCGAAGAGTATCCGGATAATGATCAGGGAAACCAGCGACCATGCAAACCCGGTCAGAATGGTAAAAATAGACCACATTGTGATGGCGACAATGATGGTGCGATAAGTGCCGAACTTATCAGTCAACCAACCTCCAGGTATCTGCATAAAGGCATAGGAGAAGAAGAAGGCACTAGCGACAACACCGAGCGTCGCTGTACTTAAATGAAGGTCTTGACCAATGTAAGATAGCGCAATACTGATAGCTGAGCGATCAATGAAACAAATAATGTAGCCAATGTAGATCATGGTGAAAGTGATGGATCCTCGATGTGTCTTTGATGATGTCTGAGTAATTTCCATTTATTTTCCTCTTTTCTCGTAAGTTGCAATTAGAGATTCAATAAAGCGAATACTACTGGAGAAAGCTTGTTCGGTGATATTCTCGTTAGCCGCGTGGTTGTTTTGATCAAAGTTTGCCAGCGGAACGGTGAAGACGGGGACTTGAAGAATATCTTGCCACACATAATTTGGATCAGTTCCGGGCATCATTGGTTCAATGACAAGACTGACGTGTGACTGTCGTGATGCATCCTTAAAGGCGTTTAAGTCAGTATCACTTGGATGAACAACTGTTGGTGGTACCCTCCCTGTGATAGCATATGCGAGTGATCCCGTCTTCAAATATGGGGTCAATACCTTTTCAATACCTGTTTCGATCACTGGAATACTTTGGTTACCAACTAGACGCATATCAATGCTAATAAATGCTGAATCAGGAACAATGGTCTTCACGTCTGTGCCTGTATTGCCAGCGGCCATGCCATTAATATTGAATGTGGGTTCGTACATTAGCTTTTGATAATAGGACCGCTTATCGGTGGTGGTCAACAGACTACCAAAGACAGTCGCAATCTGTTCGGGGTTAAAAGGCAAAGCCTCTATCCAAGACAACTCTTGAGGGGTAGGGGCGTTAACGCCATCATAGAATCCCGGAATTAGGACATGTTGGTTGCTGAAGTCATATAGCTGATCCAATACTTCATGTAACACATTTACTGGGTTTGCGATCACATTACCAGCATTGCCGGAATGATTAGCGTGAGTGGCAGTGGTCGCAGTTAGTCTTAAACCAAATAATCCGCGATTGCCTAGGCGTAAAACATGAGCACCACTTGCATTCATGGAACCATCCGTGACAAAGACTTTCTGTACATGTCGCAATAGGCCATCTTTCTGACTGCGGACAAGTTCCGGTAAATTCACACTGCCTTGTTCTTCTTCGCCTTCAATCAAGAATTGAATGGTGTATGGTAACTCAGGATGGTGATTGAGAAAATTGCTGATGCCAGTTAATGTCGCAACAAGTTGGCCCTTATTGTCACCTGTCCCCCTGCCGTAAAAACGTTGATCGCGTTTTACCAAGGTGAAAGGGTCACTTTTCCACTGGGTTAGATCACCAGGCGTCATCACGTCATAATGTCCATAGAACAGTAATGCTTCAGGACGATCTCCAGAAACCGTCGCGAAAATAGCAGGCTTGCCTGCGGTGGAGATCAATGTCACCTTTGCACCAATATTCTTTTCTAATATATTTACAATTTTCTCCATAGCAGCATGTTGTCCAGCATCATCAGTGCTGACGCTGCGACAACCGACTAATTCCTGTAGAACGTGCACAGGTGAAGCAATGAGTTGCATATTAGTCACTTCCTTAAATAAGAACTTAATGACGACATCTTATTGCATTCTCATTTAAAATGGAAATACAATAATAGTCATACACCATATCAGTTTGGATATAGGAGGCTGACGAAATGCGTCTATTGCAGCTCAATTATTTTCTTAATGTCGCTGTCACTCAGAATATTTCTAGATCGGCGCGAACGCTAAATGTGAGCCAACCCAGTCTCAGTCGCAGTATTCATGACTTAGAAGCTGAACTGGGGGTACCATTGTTTACACGTAATGGGCATTCTTTAGCACTCAACGATGCAGGTCGTCGTTTTGCTATTCAGGTTCGCGCTGGATTAAACGAGGTCAATCATGCCGTAAGAGATCTGCATAGGTTTAGTGAAATCAATTCAAATCAAGTGACGCTGCGTTTTGAAAGTTCAACGGCAGTTTTACCTGGACTGCTTGAGCGATTAGATTCTGAATTACCAATGATTCACATCCACTTGATGCAAAATGGCTTTGAACAGGATCGATTGCATCACTACGATTTTGAATTTACGACAAAGCCCGTTTTTAACAATCGCAATTTTCATCTCTTAAAAGAGGAGATCATAGTCCGTTTTCCTAAGGCGCATTGCAAAACAAGCGACATGGAGGTACATCCAGAAGAGTTGGTAAAGTGGCCTTTGATCATGACGGAATCGAATCCATTGCGTGACCAGATGACTTCTATGTTGCAGCAAGCAGGCGTGACTGTTCGACCTAGTTTTGTCACTGGTGATCGGCAAACCATACTCGGGCTCGTTCGCGCGGGACAGGGTATCTGTTTTATGCCACAGTATTCATGGGCTGGCACTGATGTTAGCGGGACAGTTGCTTATCATTTTGCACCGCAAAAAGTATTTCGCGATATTTACCTCAGTGCGACTGAGTCAACAATGAGACTGCCTTATCGGTCTGAAATAGCAGATGCGATTCAACGGTATTTCGTCGATTTGGTTGCAGATTGATGTCCTTCATCAAAAAAGTTCGATGGTCGTTTAACAGATCACCGAACTTTTTTTATGTGCTGATGTTGTCTTGATCAACTGAAAATGAAGCTCTCAATAAGTGCCTATATGACGCGCTAATTTGTGTTGAATAGCATAAATAAAGCCGCTTTCTTTCTAGGAAAACAGCTATTAAAAACAACATAACGATAGATTCTAGCAACAAAGAGAAACCTTTCCTGCTTGATTAACTCGTATTATGAAAGCGCAAACAAAATTAATGAGGTTTAACAAGCAACCATCAAAAAAAGCATTTACGAGGAGGAACCATTAATGACAACAGCAAAGTTGTGGGAAAAGCCTGAATTAACGGATATCAATCGGATGGCCCCACGGAGTCATTTTCAAACATTTTTCCCAGATGAGAATCGTCAGCCGCGGCATTATCAGTTATTGAATGGAACTTGGCAGTTTAAGTTTTTGGACGCACCGGAATATGCGCCAGAAGATTTTATGGCCGTTGATTTTGATGATCAGGATTGGGATCAAATCCCAGTGCCAAGTAATTGGCAGTTGCAAGGTTACGGTAAGATGCATTATTCCGACCTTTGGTACAACTTCCCAATTAACCCGCCATTTGTCCCAAGCGAAAATCCAACTGGGTTGTACCGCCGGACCTTTACAGTGGATGAAGTAGCTGTTAACGAACAATACATCATTGGCTTTGATGGCGCTGATTCAGCGTTTAAGCTGTATCTCAATGGCGATTTCATCGGCTATAGCAAGGGTGCCCGTTTACCAAGCGAGTTTGATGTGACGAAGGCATTGAAGCAAGGTACCAACACAATTGCTGTCGAAGTCGTTCAATGGTCGGATGGCACCTATCTTGAAGATCAGGATATGTGGTGGTTAAGTGGTTTGTTCCGTGATGTGAGTTTGTACTCGCGACCACAAAATGGTTTGTATGATGTGCGCGTGCGTACTTACTTGTTGAAGGATTATCGTGCCGGTGAGTTAGTGGTTACCCCAACCTTGTCTGGTGCAGTGCCATCAAAGATTCACTACGAACTGACCAAAGACGGCGCCACCGTAATTGATCAAACACTTCCAACTGATGTGTCTTTGGATGTGACCCTCAATGATATTCAGGCATGGTCTGCCGAAGCGCCCAATCTCTATGACTTGACCATGACCGTGCTGCAAAATGATGCGCCGCTTGAAGTGGTTCGTCAGCGGATCGGCTTTCGGCAGATAGAATTGAATGGCAAAACGTTCTTAGTTAACGGCAAAGCGATTAAGTTTAAGGGCGTCAATATGCATGACTACAGTGCAACTGAAGGCCGGGTTATGTCTGAAGCTGATTTCAGGAAGAACATAATCTTGATGAAACGCAACAACATCAACGCAATTCGCACCGCACATTATCCTAAAGCGCCTTATTTTTATGACCTGTGTGATGAATTAGGCATGTACGTCATTGATGAGACAGATCTCGAATGTCATGGTTTTGAGTTAACTGAGCGCTATGACTGGATTACCGATGATCCGCGCTGGAAGACGGCTTACGTTGATCGGATGCGGCGGACACTGCAACGTGATAAGAATCATCCTGCCATCATCATGTGGTCATTAGGCAACGAATCTGATTTTGGTGATAACTTCCGTGCGATGGCTGCATACTGCAAGGCTGAAGATCCAACTCGCCTCGTGCATTACGAAGGCGATTTTGAGGCCGAAGTGAGTGATGTGTATTCGACGATGTACACCTGGCTGGAACATGATACCAAAATGACGATGGCCGATGTCCTTCAGAAAACGCAGAAGCCGCACATTTTATGCGAATACGCGCATTCAATGGGGAATGGCCCAGGTAACCTTAAAGAATATCAAGATCTCTTCTATGGTCATCAACAACTGCAAGGCGGCTTTATCTGGGAATGGTTTGACCAAGGTGTTGCGGCTCAACAAGGCGACCAAACGTATTATCGCTATGGTGGCGACTTCGGTGATCAACCAAACAACAGCAATTTCTGTATTGATGGGTTGATTCGCCCAGATGGTCAGCCATCAACGGCGCTGACAGAGGTCAAGAAGACCTTTGAACCTTTCCAAATGACGGTTCGTGATTTACCAACTCAGACCATCACCGTGACCAATCGGCTTGATTTTCTTAGCTCCGATCAATTTAATTTTGGCTACGAGCTTGAAGCTGACGGTAAACTGATGGCAACTGGCAAGATTGACCTACCAACGATTATGGCAGGAACAACTAAGACGATTAAGTTGGATATTGAGTTGCCAAAACTTGATCCTGAAGTCATCTATAACCTGCATGTGCTTACCGAATTGAAAAACCAAACAGGATGGGCTGACGCCGGTACTGTGTTGTCACAGACAGTTGTGAACCTGCAGCGGCCACAGCATCACATGACGCATCAACAAACAACGGCTTTGCAAGCTAGCGAAAACGCCACCACGATCATGGTGACAGGGGGTCAAAACGAATATCGTTTTGATAAGATCAAAGGCACGTTCAGTTTGACACACGATGGCCACAAACTGATTGCTGATGGTATCAAAATGAACTTCTGGCGGGCACCCATCGACAACGATATGTACTTGCTTGATGACTATTACAACAAGTATTTCTTGAACTTATGGCACGAAAGCACCCGAGAAGTACAGCTACACCCACAAACCAATGGTGATTATGTCGTCAACTTGACGAAACAAGTGGGCACAACGAATAGCGGTTGGTATTACTTGATCCAGCAACAATATACGATGCACCAAGATGGCAGTTTTGATCTTGATGTCATTGGCAAAGCAAGCGGCAAGCGTGACATGGCACCGGAGATGCTGCCACGAATTGGGGTCAAAATGACATTGCCAAAAGCTTATCAGCAAGTGTCCTATGACGGCCTTGGTCCGACAGAAAATTATAGCGACTCGCATCAAGCAGCGTACTATAGCCACTTTACCAGCAGTGTTGATGATTTGTTTGTGAACTATGTGAAACCGCAAGAAAACGGCAACCATATGGACACTGATCAGATTGCGTTGACTGATGGTCAAGATCAGTTGACGGTGACCATGGCAAAGCCGCTGAACTTCAGTGTGTCAAACTATGCTGACGAAACATTGGAAGCTGCTAAGCACACCATTGACCTTAAAAAGTCGGATGCGTTGAATCTATATTTGGATTTCCGCCAAAACGGTTTGGGGACGAACTCGTGTGGGCAGAATCAACTCAAGCGCCATCGTTGCAAATTTGATGACTTTGAACTTGGGTTTAACTTCAAAGTCAATTAATGGAGGAGCATTAAGAAAGGAAGTGTTTCACGATGTCAGAGGATAAATCACGGCAACGGTTGGGATCGGCGGCATTAATGTTAATGACTTTCTCGGCGGTGTTTGCTTTTCCGAGTATTGTCAATAACAGTATCCAGATCGGCCTAGCAACAATCCCAGGCTACATTTTCGGAAGTCTTTTCTACTTTTTGCCTTTCATTCTGATGATTGCCGAATTTGCATCGGCTAACTCTGATAAGGAATCAGGGGTTCACAGTTGGTTAGAAAGTGTCTTGGGCAGCAAGTTTGCTTTTCTTGGTGCATGGTCGTACTTCTTCGTTAATTTGTTCTTCTTTGTTTCCTTGTTACCTAACACGCTGATTTACGGATCCTATGCGTTATTAGGTCATAACGTGTTTGGCGGCGCGATGGGAACGAAAATTATCTCCATCCTCTCAATCGTTTTGTTCTGGCTGGCGACTTGGGTTTGTATCAAAGGGGTTTCGTGGATCTCAACGGTCACCAACTTTGCTGGTACGGCGCGGTTGTTTATGGGGTTGATCTTTGTTGTCCTCGCCTTCGTTGTGGTGATGGGAATGGGTGAAAAGCCTGCTCAAGACTTTAGCATGCAGTCAATTACCCCGAACTTTAACTGGACCTTCTTCATGACCATGGCTTGGATTTTGCAAGCTGTTGGGGGTGGCGAAAGTATCGGTGTCTACATTAAAGACACGAAAGGCGGCAACAAAACTTTTGTTCGAACCATGATTATTTCAACGATTGTGGTTGGTCTGATGTATGTCCTTGGTGCCATTGCAGTTGGTTTTGTTGTGCCGAAGTCAGTCTTGGCTGGCAATTTCTCCAATGGGATCTTTGATATTTTTAAGATTTTGGGAACACACTTCAATATTCCCGGAAATGTGATGGTTCGACTTGTCGGTTTGATTCTCTTTATTGGTAGTCTAGGTTCGTTGGCACTTTGGACAGCAGCGCCGGTTAAAGTCTTCTTCTCCGAAATTCCTGAAGGGGTCTTTGGCAAATGGTTGGTTAAAACCAATGATGAAGGCAATCCAACCAACGCACTGATCGTTCAAGGTGTGGTTGTGACGCTGTTGATGATTGTACCTGCACTTGGTATTGGTAATTTGGACAGTTTCCTAGAAACCTTGATTAATATGACCGCGGCAACTTCCTTATTGCCAGTCTTGTTCCTGCTGATTGCGTACATCATGTTGCGGTGGAAGAAAGATGACATGCCGCGTGATTTCCGGTTTGGTAATCGGACGGTTGGTCTGACTGCCGGTATTTTCCTGCTCTGCGTCTTTCTGTTCGTCTTCTTCATGTCGACCGTGCCAGATCCGCATTTGATCGCCGAAGAATTGGCTGGACATCTGCCAAAAGGCACCGCTAGTCCAATCGGCACCTTACTTTACAACGTTCTTGGTGTCGTGATTTTCATGGGCGTGGCGTGGATTTATTGGAATCGCTATGAAAAACGTGAACGGTTGGCAAAGGCAAATCCAGTTGCACATTAATCAATCAGTTTTAGTTTAAGGTATGGTGACGTGGGTTTCGGCAATTGCTGAGGCCCACGTTAGCATATCAAAATGGTTCTCGATGGCAGAGCGTACAAAAGGAGCAGGCGAACATGGCCCAGATTGCCTCAACACAAGTTAAACGCGTGCTGAAAACACGCCATCTTTCAATGATCGCACTAGGCGGTAGTATTGGTACTGGTCTGTTTGTTGCCAGCGGCAGTGCGATTGCGACAGCAGGACCGGGTGGGGCAATTGCTGCCTATGTTGGAATTGGCCTGATGGTCTTTTTCCTGATGACCAGTCTTGGCGAGATGGCGACCTATGTGCCGGTTTCGGGATCATTTTCAGAATATGCCAGTCGCTTTGTGGATCCTGCATTTGGTTTTGCGCTGGGGTGGAATTATTGGCTCAATTGGGCCATTACCCTAGCTGTCGATGTTTCAACAACGGCGATTGTGATGCACTTTTGGCTGCCAAATTTGCCAGGATGGTTGATTTCAGTGGGATTTTTGGCCTTGATTTTTGTCATCAACGTTGTTTCAGCAAAATCTTTTGCAGAGACAGAGTACTGGCTGTCGCTGGTTAAGGTGATCACGGTCATTGCTTTCCTTGGAGTCGGATTACTGACGATTGCGGGCATTATGGGCGGTAGCCATCCAGTTGGGTTGAAAAACTATACGACCGGTGCGGCACCATTTGTCGGCGGTTTGCCAGCGACATTGTCCGTGTTTGTGGTGGCTGGATTCTCCTTCCAAGGAACGGAACTCATTGGCATTACGGCAGGCGAAAGCGAGACACCGGAAACCAGTATTCCTAAGGCGATTAAACAGGTTTTCTGGCGAATTTTGTTGTTCTACATTTTGTCGATTGCGATCATTGCAGCGATTATTCCATATACCAGCCCTAACTTGCTAGGGGCTTCAGTCAACAATGTGGCGATTTCGCCGTTCACATTGGTTTTCAATCGCATCGGCATGGCCGGGGCCGCGAGTCTGATGAATGCGGTGATCTTGACCTCGGTGCTATCTTCAGCCAATTCGGGGATGTATGCGTCAACGCGAATGCTGTGGGCGATGGGAAGCTCTGGCTTTGCGCCACGCATATTCCAAAAAACCAACAACCGTGGTGTGCCAATCGCAGCCTTGCTCTTAACCACCTTGGTCGGCGCAATGACCTTTTTGACTAGCATCATGGGTCCAAGTGTGTATCAATTATTGGTGGCAGCATCAGGTTTGACCGGCTTTCTAGCCTGGCTGGGTATCGCCGTCTCACATTTACGTTTCCGGCGAGCCTTCATCAAACAAGGCCACTCGCTGGATGAATTGAAGTATCATGCAAAATGGTTCCCAATCGGTCCAATTCTAGCCATCATCATGAGTTTGATCGTGATCATTGGCCAAGACATTGGGTCGCTTGCCAACTTTGCTTGGGGGCGCCTGTTGATCTCGTACATGTCGATCCCGTTACTCATCGTGTTGTTCGTTTACTACAAGATCAAAAACAAAACGAAACTGATTCCACTCGACGAAATTGATCTATCTCCACATCGGGATCATCGGTCGTAGCTTTATTGTCAGACCAGAGATTGGGGCCCAATTCACAGCGACCGAATAAAAGCGAGTAACTTTCGATATTGAAAATTACTTGCTTTTTGTTTTCGCATGGATAGCTAATTGAGATTAAAGACCCAGTGCCAAGGCGGAGCAATCGTAGGCCGGATGGGGCTCAGCCGTGCAAACAACACAGCGACCGGGCTGGAGCTGATGTTGTTAGGCGACTTCGAGACCGGGCTTTGGGCTCGAAGCGCCGTCTCCGCTCTAGCTTCGCGTCGCCACCCCAGCTGGCCGGAGATTGCGGAGTTTGGCACGGCTTTCCGTGTTTGAAGTTGGGTACGAAGATGTCCATCCGCGTGCCCCTTATCAATATGAACAGCTGGATTACTACCTGCTTCATTTTATTGTTCAAGGAGAAGGCTTATTCTTCATCAACAATGAAATTCATCAGTTATCGCGCGGCCAAGGCTTCTTGATTCCACCATACACAGACAATAATTACTATCCGCTTGTCGGCAACCCATGGAGTTATCGCTGGATTGGTGTTCGTGGTTCAGGGGCTAAAGCCATTTTTGAAAAGGCAGGTTTGGGCAAAACGAATTTTATTTATCAGCATGAAGACATTCGTCAAATGGATCAATTATTTGCGGCGGCCTATGATTATTTTAGTCGCGATCATCTATATGGGGCGCTAGGTAAGTTTTACGAGATTGTCAGCGCCTTAATTGATGACTATCAGCAGGAAACTCGTTTGGGCTTGTCGCCTAATCAGCAGTATGTGATAGATGCGGTTGAGATTCTAAAAACTGAGTATACCGACAGTACCTTGCGGATTGATACTGTCGCAGAGCGCGTTAAAGTTGAGCGAACCTATCTTTATCGCATTTTCATGCGTTATTTAGGCGTTTCGCCGAAAAGCTATTTAATTCAGCTGCGTATTAACCAAGCCATTGAATTGCTACGAAACACTAATGATGCCATCGGTGATATTGCCATCAAAGTCGGTTTTTCAAGCTACGTGCAGTTTGCCAAAGCTTTCCAAAAAGCTAGACAAATGTCACCGTCTGCTTTTAGGAAGGCTATTTCAAATGGTGAGTTGAGTCCACGGAAAATTGATTAAGGCCAGATGATCCTGCCAAGTAAGCGTGAAAACGCAAAATTAAAACGTCATTCTTAATCAGTATATAAAAGAAAAATTTTTCGTTTCCTGAGGTTTGCTTATTTCATATTTAGAACCAATTATAAGTGTCGATGATTTTCTGAAAACAACTCTTAAATTTATTAAAACCTAAATAATTGAAGTTTTACTTCTTGTTTTTAACGATTAGTATTTTATACAAAAACCTGTTGTTTTAAGTGCAACTACGATGCGTAACCGGCGCCTATAATTATAATAGGAATGATATACAAGGTATAATACAACAAAAAAGGTTATACGAAAATATTTTTTATGATCTAGATGTAGCAAAAAAATAGTCGTAAATTTAGAACATCAAAAAGCTCAAGAACAAGTGCGTACACTTACTCCTGAGTTTTTTGTTTTGTAACTAAAATTACTGGAAACAATTATAGGGACCATCGCCTCTAGTTCATGATCCGTTCAAGCACTGTTCAAATTTATCGTCGAGACTGGTTCGCAGCTCTGACTGCTAAGGACTGCCGCTTCCCATCTCGTTAACCCAGTTTAAAGTTCCTAGGTTATAAGAATCACCACCAGTGATTTGCTCCAATGCCACCGTATCTAGAAGTGCCAAGTTGTCTTTCCCAAAGAATTCATCTCTAAAGAGTTCTTGATTGCGCATCATTATACTATAGTGGATACATTATTTTTAGTTCAGATCAAAGAAAGGGCTTTCACACTATCAACTGTAATGGTATTATTTTGATCAAGGAGTGATTCGAAATGAACGAAAAACAAGCCATTATTGCCAAAATGTTGGAATTACAACATCTTTTTGAGAAGCAACCAGATGGAACATCCCGAAAGATTGTCTTAAAAATAAAACAAGCAATCGATAAACTTGCTAGTAACCGAACAGCAGCTATCGATATTTCAACACAAGTGCGTCCAATCAGTCGTTTTATCAGAGATGAAATGACCGAGCATAACTATAACCTTACGCTGGAGCAGCGTACTCTCCTTTTTGACATAGAAGGCAAAGCTCAAGATGTTGAAAATAAATTTCAAACAGCAGCAGACTGGTTCCTTTTTTAGTGACTTGATTTTCTATGAAAAACATCGTCAATTAGCGCGTGAAATGTCGCAGATATAGCTTGAATCCCTTGTCAAATATATGAAGCTGCTCATGATGAGTTGCGTTGATCAGAGAATACTTTTAAGTGGTAGTTTTGATGGACTTACAGGTACTTGTTAGGCTCAAGTAAGCAAAGGCCCCCGCTGTGCTGCAGACAGTGGGGGTCTTTGCTTCTCGTGGATTATTTGGAATTTAATGAATCACAAGTCCTAAGAGGAAATTATGGTTCACCTTCGTGCCTTTTTGTCATGTGATCACGCCACAAAAATAAAGTCCTTGAGCAGTTGATAAAGCAAAGCAATTTCGTAGTCCTGCACCTTGATATTGAATTTTTGCTCAACTGGCTGAAAAATGCCGCTGGAAAGGGAGAAGAATTCTTGCTCAGGTGGGGTTAAGGTTGCGCGATCAATTGAAGTAGTGCTGCGTTTGCTGGTCATCATGCGTTCAATCATTAAGGACAAGTGCATGAAGAGATTGAGCTTTAGTCTGGATCCGAATTTGACGTTGTAGAAATCTTCGTAGTGGGAGACAATGCGTTGACTTTCTTGAATGACAATATCGGGATTCAGGATCTGCAGGCGGCCGCGGATACCTTCTATCGACAAGAAGCGAACCAATCGATCAATGAGTTCATTAATGGACTGGGGGCTTTCACCACAATTGCGTAGGACAGTTTGCATTTTTTGTGAGGAAGCCTTATCGAAAACATTATAGACATTCACGATATCGATGCCGATATCGGCTCCGATATCGCCAGCAACATCGGTGGTGGTTAAGATTAACTGGGTATTGGAGAAAAATTTTCGATCATGATTGGTGAGCAGGGTATGGAGTTCTTTGTAGTCAACAGCAATGACTTCAAGTGCTGGCGAAAGGGTCGCATCAATTAGCTTTTTGACTTCTTCAGACAGACCGACGCCAGACATGCAAGAGACGATAATGTTCTTCTTGTTTGATAAGCCTTCGTAATATTGGGCTTCAGTTGTTGCACCATATTGCTCGCTGGCTTCAGCGATGGACTGGAAGGCATCATTACGCTGAACGCGCAGGCCAATATCGAGCGCCATAGCAGTAGTTACGTTGTTGACCACAATCAGTTCTTGATCAGATACCTTTTTAATTTCTCTGAACATCTGGCGCAAAGAACCCATATCGAATAAGACAATATTACCCTTAGCAGATGGACTTTGATCGGTTAGGTATTCCTGAACGTAACCGTTGATTTGATCAAGTGTCACATCAATGGGCATATCAAATGCCTCAAAAAAGTAATTACCGCAAAGCGAATTCACCACTTGCTGGATGCTCGATGCGGTGTGTTCGCCGTGAGCAAGCAGGATGGCATTGTATTGCACTGATTCGATTTTACTTTCGCAATGAATCATCATCATGAAGAATGGCAGATAATAGTAAGGGCTTTGAACATACTGCGCTTTTAACTTAGTCAAAAAGTGCTTGAAAAGGTAGTAACTTCGAGGATAACGGTGCTTGATTGCTTTCTGAATTTTCAGTGCTGATTGTGTGTCTGGCAAGTTGTCGCGACAAAGACCCGCGAATGCGAAGGCAAGTGCCACATTTTGCCAGAAAATATTGTCGCTTGGAAACGTTACACCATATATATGCGTGATATACGTTTTAGCGTCTTTTTGAATGGCTTGCGCAAATACAGACAGAAGTTTTTCACTAGCAATGGTATCGACTTGATTGAGTACTTTCGCCAGAAGAAAATTCTGTTCAGTGATGGACTCGCCATTGTTTAGCGAGTCAGAAAGTTTCTTAAAAAGCGCGTCAGTAGTTGGGCCAAGCTGCAACGCGCTGGTGATCAAAGATGTGATTCTTGCTTGCAAGGTCTGTTGTTTAGGCGTTACCAGAATCGCACTTGTATCGGTTTGACCAAGCCGTAGCTGCGTGTGGTCAGGCGCTTTGGCATAGGCGCCAGCGCAAAGCAACTGAACACGGTTATTCAATGCCGTGATGTTATTGACGTGATCAAAATTTGCCAGTTTGATCAACTCGTTTGGTGCGATCAAGATCTCTTTATTGATTTGATCAGCCTGTTGTTGAAGGTACATCGCCGCAAACGTAATGCGCTCGTTTAAAGGTCTATCGCTAAAAGCGCTTAGTTTAATCTGAACCGCTGCACTTTTGAACCAGACACGCGCTGCTTTAAAAATTTCAGTTGTTCCTGAATAGATGTAACGAAAAGCAGTGGTTTGTTGCTGGTTGGTGTGCGTGAAAAGATAGTGTTGATCTGATGAGCCTAGCATCTGCACATTTTTAATATACAAGTAGCCACTTTCGGCGGTGCCATCTGCCGTCGTGGCATTGTTCTCACTTTGCAACTTCTTTTTGAGTGTCCCTGGATGATCCTTATAGTTGGCACAATCAATGATTTTAAACACAGCTGTTTTCTTAAGCACTTCACGACGAATGGCTTCGTGATAAATTGCCTGAGCAAATGGCAACTTGCCACTACCGGCTGGACCAGTGATGAAGATCGGCAATCCATGTGTTGGATAGACGATTGCTTCGATTGCCAGCTGAATGTTAGTGCTTAAACTACCGTGGACACCGATTAAGTCGTCAAAAGCGGAATGGTCCCGCTTGACTTGCCAGTAAACTGGTCTACTGCCGGTCTTGAGCAGTTTGCCTTGCTTTTCGAGCTTAGATAAATAACTACTGGTCACGCCGCGTGTTAGCCCCACTGCATCGGCAGCCTGATTAGTTGTGATTCGTTCAGTTGGAAAGTGTTGCACAATTGTCGCATAAAGTTTTTCTACTGCGTTCAAAGAAACCACCCCTTAAGCACTATTCCCGCAAATTAAGCACAACGTCTTCGTGACTTTTATTAGTAATGTGCTTAACATAATCATTGTAAGCGTTAACCTTGTTGACGTCCAGATATAGAGAGAAAACGACTTACATAACGATTGCAGAAGGGAGGGCGTTCCTCGCGGGGACAACCGCAATACTGTCCGAACAATAATGGATCACTTTCAGTTGTACTTCGGTTGATTGTCGCCTTTTGCGGTAAATCCATATTTTCATAGTCTTGATAAAGGGATGATTTAGATGAAATATTTGCTTCTTGTCAGTCACGGTGATTTCTCCAGTGGCTTAAAGCAAACCTTGGGTATGTTTGCGGGCGATGATGCGATTGGTTCTGTCATTGCGGTTGGTTTAAAACCCGATGAAGCAGCTTCAACATTTGGAACACGGTTTGAGGCATTGCTAAACACCCTGCCAGAGGATGCAAGCTTTGTTGTTCTGGCAGATATTGTCGGCGGTAGTCCACTCACAACGGTTTGCAACATTTTGAACGACCATGGCAAGCTGCAAGATACGCTTGTTCTTGGCGGGATGAACTTCCCAATGGCGTTAACCACATTGATGTCGAAAGACAGTTTAGATAACTCAGCGTTAAAAGAAAAAACATTTTCAGAAGCAACCGCGGCCATCAAAGAATTTCAGACGACCTCATCAGAAGCTTCTGACGATGACGATATTTAAGGAGTGAGCAAAATGGCAATTTCGTTTGTACGTATTGATGATCGCATGATTCATGGCTTGATCACGGTTCGTTGGGGCAAGGAATACCCGATGGATGGGATTATTGCGGTAAACGACAAAGCGGCAAACAATCCGATTTTGAAGGAAGCCTATATGGCAGCGTCTGACAAGAAGACCTTCGTTTGGACGTTAGATCATTTTGACAAGGTTAAGGATAAGGTGTTGAACTCAGCAACCAAGTATTTTCTCATCACCAAGAGTCCTCAAGATATGAAAAAGATCTTGGTCGATATGAACTTCAAGCCGGGCGACATTAAAACAGTTGTTGTCGGTCCAGGTAATGATCGCGACAACGCGGTCAAACTCGGAGACAATCAGTCCTTTACCCAAGAGGAAGGCGATGCCTTTGAAGCGATTGAGAAGGCTGGTTATAAAGTTGAGTTTGCGCTGTTGCCAGATCAGCGGATTGGTAGTTGGGACAAATTCAAGTCACGCTTTGGGTATTAATGGTTGAACAATAACGCGCTCGCAGTTGCAGAAACCGGAACATAAGGACCTTGGTCGCAATGACCAAAGAGCAGTCATCACGTCCAAGGCCGCTTACACTCCGGTTTCACCCGCGCTGGCTCGCGCTCACAATAACGCGCTCGCAGTCGCAGAAACCTGCACATAAGGACCTTGGCCGCAATGGTCAAAGTGCGACCATCACGTCCAAGGCCACTTATGCTCCGGTTTCTAAGCGCTCCTGCTCACGCTCACAAAAAAGGAAGGTAAGAAAAATGACAATTAGTTGGTTTCAAGCAGCTATTTTAGGTGTTTTCGCTTGCTTATGTTCCAACTCATGTATGGCTGGTCAAGCGGTTGGTAATTATACCATTGGCCGTCCATTGGTTGGGGGTCTTGTCTGTGGCATTATTCTAGGTAATCTTCAGTTAGGGATTGCCTGCGGGGTTGCGATGCAGTTGGTTTATATCGCATTGGTTACCCCAGGTGGTACTGTTTCTGCCGATGTTCGTGCTATTTCTTATATTGGGATTCCTCTAGCAATGGTTGCGATTTCTTCGCAAGGATTGAATCCGCTGGGTGGCGGTGCTGCTAACTTGGCTAAGTCAGTTGGGACATTAGTCGGAACTGTCGGGACGGTTTTGTACTACGCTGTTGCAACAATGAACCTGGTTTGGCAGTCCTTTGGTTGGAAAGACGTTCATAATGGCAAGCTTGATAAATTAACAGCTGTTAACTTTGGCTGGCCTTGGATCTCACATGCATTGTTCTCATTTTTACCAACAATGTTACTCACATACTACGGTGCTACGGCGGTTACAGCTTTGCGTAGTGCCTTACCAATGGACGGCATTGCCATGAAGACACTGTTCACGGTCGGCGGCATGCTGCCATGTGTCGGGATTGCGATTCTGCTTCGGCAAATTGTTGGTAAAGCAGCTGATTTCATTCCGTTCTTAGTTGGGTTCACACTTGCTGCTTCACTACACTTGAACTTAGTCTCAGTCACAGTTGTATCGTTACTGTTTGCGGTTATTATTTATGAAATTGAGATGTCTGGTTCTAACAACACACCTTCAAAGGGTAGTGCAGCACCAGCAGATGGACCAAGTGACGATGATGATGAGGAGGATATTTGATCATGGAAACGACAAATGACATGAAAAAGCTTGATCACAAAACACTGACAAAATCTTTTCATCGTTGGTTCTGGGGTGCGTTGACCTGCTTCTCACAAGAACATATGCAGACTTTTGGGTATATGGCATCAATGCTGCCAATTCTCAGAAAACTGTATCCGAAACATGATGACCAGGTCAAAGCCATTCACGCATACACCGCGTTCTTCAACACCAATCCAATGCTTGGGACGGTGATTGTCGGAATTACGGCCAGCATGGAACAGGCGCGTGCGAACGGTAAAGAAATTGACGGCGAGACCATTAACGATATGCGTGCTGGCCTGATGGGCCCAATCGCTGGTATTGGTGATTCATTGATTGATGGGACATTGATTCCCATTCTCTTAGGGATTTCCCTTGGTATGTCGACTGGCGGTTCACCAGTCGGGGCGATTTTCTACATTGTTGCCTGGGTATTGATGGCATACTTTGGCCAACGTTTCCTTTATTTCCGTGGTTATCGCTTCGGTGATCAAGCGGTTAGTTTCTTAGTTGGTAAACAAGGCGCGGCTGTTCGTCACGCTATCGGGATTGTCGGCAGTATGGTTGTTGGTGGGGTTCTGGCATCATGGGTTAACGTCACAACCTCACTCAAGTTGCGCGGCGCTGATGGCAAAGTCTTCCTGAATCTGCAAGACAAGTTGAACAGTATCTATCCTGGCTTGCTGACAGTACTTGTAACATTATTCTGCTGGTGGTTGATGGCTAAGAAGCATGTTTCAGCTATCTGGACCATGCTGCTACTCGTTGTTGTTTCGCTCGTCGGTGTTCTTGTTGGTTTCTTCAACCCTGGCCTGTCTTACTAAACTACGAACGTGTATGGAAGAAGGAAAATCAAAATGACAATTGACGAAATGACTAAGGGATACGAAAAAGAAGTTGCGTATCAGAAGCATATGTTGAAAAACCTAGGCTACTGGTTTCAACTTTGCACCATTCTCAGTGGCGTTGGCATTGTTCTGATCTACTTCTTCCATGGCAAGACCTTGTGGTTAAACATCGTTGGCATTGTGCTCTTAGTCCTGGGTGCACTGGGGATGTTGATGTTCGGATATTCAGGTTGGAAAGGGCAGCAGAATGTTCGGGCGGTGGTTGACGACTATGACAAGAAAATCAAATATTTTCAAAAGAAGGTTCGTCAGCAGACGGGCATTACGCCCAAAGCCAAATAGCTCCTGTTGTAGGTGACTTTAATTGTAGATACTTCATTTATCAGTGATAAGTGCAACTATGGCAGGACTGAGAAGTCGGTGAGATTCAGTTCTCATCGACTTTTTTTGTCGTAAGGCTACTTAGCAAAATGTGGTAAATGAACAGCGGCAACCAGAAGATTTCATGTATATGAAATGCGTCAAACAAATAGGAGGATGAATAAAGTTGGAAATGGATGAAAAGAAACATTACAAGATGTATAAAAGCAAGAGTGTATGGGTATTTGCCTGCTTATCAACATGTCTTATCGTTTCATTTTTTAATGACGGGCAAAATGTAAGCGCTGCTACAAGTGCTTCGTCTACCCAAATTAGTCAAACAAACACTGGTAGTCAGCCTAATAATGAAACGACAGGTGAGACGGCTCAGTCTTCAGTCAATAGTACGGCAACTGCATCATCATCAAGTGTGGCTGATTTGCCGAGTTCGAGCGACAGCAAGTCATCAATTGGTAGTACAATCAGTCAACCAACTGTTGATAAAAAAGAGACTTCCAAAAGCGATACTGCTGACAATGATTTGACAAAATCTGTAACAACGAGTGATTCAGACAAAGCGCTCCCCACTTCGAAAACCACGTTGCCGACAAGTAATGAACAAGTACAAAGTAGTGTGGGACAATCTCAAACTGACCAACCAGCATCGTCCGCAACAATTGCAACCAATGCAGTCACCTCTGACGTCAGTCAAAACGATCAGTATAATGAACCATACCGAAACCAGTATCACTACTCAAGTAGCCAGAATTGGATCAATGATCCTAATGGTCTTTTTTATGATAGCAAGACGGGGCTTTACAATCTGTATTATCAGTACAATCCGGAAGGTAATCAGTGGGGCAATATGTCTTGGGGCCACGCCGTCAGCAAGGACTTAATTAATTGGACACAAGAGGACGTTGCCATTCCAATGCTACAGAATCAGGGGTGGGAAGACTTTACGTATACCAACACAACTGGTTCGCTAAAAGATAAAGGCGAAGTTAGATATGTTGGTGTACCAACAACAAATTGGGGTGACGCTGACGGCAAAAAGGCTATTTTCAGTGGCTCGATTGTTGTTGACACTAACAATGTCAGTGGCTTAGGAAAAGACGCCATTCTGGCTTTCTACACTGCTGATTATCAGATCGCGACTAGAAAAAATGATGGTGCTGAAGACGGATGGGGGACCTGGATTGGTTTAACAGAAATTCAGGAGCAACATTTGGCTTACAGCCTCGATGGTGGCAAAACGTTTATTCAATATTCGAAGGATGGTAATGCAGCTAATCCCCAGGCAATCATTCCAACCAGTATGAACCAAGGAGGAGATGCCGCCAACTTCCGCGATCCAAGCGTGGTCTACGATGCGGTTAACAAACAATACTATTTGACAGTTGTGTCTGGTCAGCAAGCCCTCATTTATAAATCTAGCAATCTGTTGGACTGGACATATGCTTCTAAGATTGAACGTGAAAATGATGTTGGTAATGGCGTATGGGAATGCCCATCACTGGTACCGATGAAGGTAGCTGGAACAAATGAAACAAAGTGGGTCTTTTGCATCAGTGTCCAACAAGGCGCACATGCCACAGGATCTGGGATGCAATATTATGTTGGTAATATGACAGCCGACGGAACTTGGGTACCTGAGAGTTCAAAAACGTTGCAAAATCCAATGACGATGGATTCAGGAGAGGATTTTTATGCGGGTATTCCTTTCTCCAACATGCCTGATGGTCGAACGGTTATGTTGGCTTGGCAGTCGAATTGGAGTTATGTGGACGAGGCCAAAACTTCACCTTGGTCTGGCAATATGACACTTCCTCGTGAGCTGAGCCTCAAAAAGAATGCTGATACAACAGACGGGTACTTGCTGACGAATACTGTGGTCAAAGAAATTGCTAATAACGAAGAGGCCAATGTTATTAACAAGGCTGAAAGTAACTTTACGGTTTCGCGTTCCGATGAGCAAGTCCAGTACGAAGGCAAACAATATAAGATAAGTGCAACTTTTTCTTGGGACGAAGCTGACAAACCGAAATCAGTTGGCTTTAAGTTGCGAGTATCTGATGATCAAAAATATGACATGATCGTTGGGTATGATTTAACTACGGGATTATTGTACGTTCAGAGACTCAATACCGGTGAACCCAACATGGGAGCACCACGAGACAAAATGAACGCAACAGTGAATGCGGATGGATCAATTACAATTACGGTTTATGTTGACGAAACAAGTATCGAAGCCTTTGCGAATGATGGGGAAAAGTCAATTACCCAAAATTTCTTTATGCGGCCAGAAAATATTGGGGACCAAGCCACAACAGGCGTCTATGTGTACTCGAACGATGGCACGACAAAGATCAGCGACTTAACTATCAATCCAATTACTTCAATTTGGAACAGTACTGGTCAACTAACTGAAAAATTTGTAGATGAAAATGGAAACACTATAGCCAGTGATAAAATTCAGACCGGTCGTGTAGGACAAAGCTACACTTCTGAGTCAGCAACGATTCCGGGCTATGTTTTTGTAAAAGAAAATACTGACCATATTAATAGCAACCAGTTGTATACGACCCAGAATCAAACGATTACTTATACCTATCGTGCGTCTCAAGCGTCTGTTGTAACCAAGGATACAACGTTAGCAGCAGGCCCATCAGCCGCTTGGAACGCGGCCGATAATTTAGTAGGCGCTACAGACGCAGACGGCAATGCTTTGGCTGTGTCTGATTTAACTGTCAACGGTGCAGTAGATCCAAAGACACCGGGAACTTATACGGTAACGTATAGTTACACCGATGCGACAGGCAACAAAATTAGTAAAAAAGCCACAGTGACAGTCATCGCGTCCAAGGCTGATATTGTGACTAAAGATACAACAATGGTCGCAGGAGCATCGACTATTTGGAACGCGGCTGATAATTTTGTGGAGGCTAAGAACGCAGATGGCAATGCTTTGACTGTTTCCGATTTAATGATCAATGGAACAGTAGATTCAAAGACGCCGGGAACTTATACGGTAACGTATAGTTACACCGATGCAGCAGGCAACAAAATTAGTAAGGAAGCCACCGTGACAGTCATCGCGTCAAAGGCTGATATTGTGACCAAAGATACGACAATGGTCGCGGGTCCATCAGCAACATGGAACGCGGCTGATAATTTAGTTATCGCTACAGATGCAAAGGGCAATGCTCTGGCCCTTTCTAATTTAACCGTCACCGGATCAGTAGATTCAAAGACGCCGGGAACTTATACGGTAACGTATAGTTACACCGATGCAGCAGGCAACAAAATTAATAAGGAAGCCATCGTGACAGTCATCGCGTCCAAGGCTGATATTGTGACTAAAGATACAACAATGGTTGCAGGTCCATCAGCCGCTTGGAACGCGGCCAATAATTTAGTTAGCGCAACAGACGCAGATGGCAATGCTTTGGCCATGTCTAATTTAACCGTTACCGGTACAGTAGATCTAAAGACGCAGGGAACTTATACCGTTACGTACACTTATACGGATGTTGCTGGTAACAAGATCAGCAAAGAAGCCACAGTGACGGTTTTAACAGAAAAAGAGACAAACATTGAAGACAATACCGGATCCAGCATTTCTAACGATCGCGAGAATCCCCCTGCTTCGATTACTGGCAAAGGCGGAGACGACATACATCAAAACGCAAAGACAACAATGACCAAAAAGAAAACCGAGACATTGCCACAAGCTGGGAATCACGTCAATGAGTTAGCGATTGTTCTTGGACAAATGATCTTAGCAATTTGCGTAGGAGGTATTTTATGGTTAAAGAGGCGGGTGAAGCGAGTCTAAAATAATCAAGTGATTATCTGATACGGTCAGATCGCTTGTAGATCTAAAAACTCAAGGATTTATCTGGCACTGACGGGATAAACTAAGAGACATAGCTGGCCATTTTGCAAAAGCGAATGCTATACTAAAGACAGCAAAAAGCCGTTGTGCGCTAACACAACGGCCGGGCAAATGCCCTTGCAGAGCCAGCTAACAAGCAGTGGCACGCAGGATTAGGCAACTAACAGCCGCGAAACCCGTGTGAAGGAAGCGCGGCTTTTAGTTTGCCTATTTTTCTCGAAATGCTTCGAGCGCCTGTATGAGTTCGTGAACTGCTAGAAGCAGCTTGGTCGTTGCTGACAATTCAGAGGTTTATCCGTCATTAGGTAGGATAAAAACTGAAAGATACAACTAGCCATTTTCCAGAAGAGCATGCTATACTAAAGACAGCAAAAGCCGTTGTGCTCGAACACAACGGCCGGACAAATGTCCTTGCAGAGCCATCAAACAAACGGTGGCACACAGAATTAGGCAACCAAAAGTCGCGACATTCCGGTGAAGGTTGGCGCGGCTTTTAGTTTGCCTATTTTTCTCGAAATGCTTCGAGCGCCTGCATAAGTTCGTGAACTGCTAGAAGCAGCATGGTCGTTGCTTTGATCAATCGTGTGAACACGATGATCAGCACTACCAATGAACCTACACAGGCTGTGATCGTTGTGATGATAGCGATCACCAGCAAAACATGACACCTTTCTTTTAAAAGTGTGGGTTATAGGAACTAGTCCCATAGGCACCACCTACTTTCCGAATCAGGCACCACCGCTCATTATCCTTCTCTGCTGGCTTCAGTTTATCAGAGTCACTTCCAGCGTGACGACCTTGCGTAGAACAACGAATGTTATATCGTGCTTTTTAAATTTATTGAGAAACGCTCAGTCACTGAGCATATACGTCTTAATATTGATAACTTTTTGATGGATTATTTTTCTCTATGAAATTTGATGAACGTTAATAACAAGCAGCCAAAACAAATTTTTGCAACCCAAAAACGACGATCTTTGCGGATCGTCGTTTTTTGATTGCGTCTGACAGGGGAATCAACTAGGCGGCGTGGGAGGTCGGTAGTCTGATTGAAGGGGCTACCGTTACCCGATTATTGCAACTTTTCTTTATTTAAGTGAAAAAATTCAAGGGCTTCATCATAGTTGCTAAAAGATGCCGTGACCAAGTCGAGAATATCAGCATCTATCGGGATTGGATTTTCAATGCGATAAACCGCTAAGCCTGCGTTTTTAGCGGATAAAATGCCGTTCTTAGAATCTTCAAAAGCGACAACTTTATCCGGTGGGAAACCGGATTTGGCGATGGCCTGCAGATAGATTTCGGGATCAGGCTTGCCATGTTGCGTCTCGTCGCCGAACAAGGCGAATTGAAAATAGCTAGCTAAATCGAGCTTTTCTAAAATCGCCTGCGTTTCTTCTCGATAGGAGGAAGTGACCAAGCCACAACTGATTTGGTGGTGGCCGCAAGCTTTAAGGAAGGCACGCGTACCTGGGATGAGTTCAAAATTGCCGTGCTGAACCAGCGCTGTTCGCTGTTTCAAAAAGGCCGAAAAGAGTGTATCAAACGGAAAGCCTGTCCCATAGTGGTCCGTGAAAGTTTGCTGAATACCGCTCATGGGCATGCCAAGAATGTGACGATAAAAATCAACCGTAAGATGATAGTCATTATCGGCTAGTAACTGGTCCCAGATGGCATAGTATTTGGCTTCAGAGTTAATCAGCGTCCCATCCATGTCAAAGAGAATACATCGCACAGATCAACGACCTCCTTTTTAGCTGAACTTAACCTGATCAGACCGTGACAACTTCTGTTTGCGCCGTCAGCTGATCTTTAATTTTGGCAGGTAAGCTGTTGTCAGTGATTAAGTAATCAATATCATGCCAATTTGCATACTGGGAAAGTGATGAGGAACTAGCTTTTGAACTGTCCGCTAAGACGAAGTTCAGTCGACTGTTTTGAATGATCTTGTGTTTAATTTCGACATCGTCAAGACTGTTTGAACTTGGACCATTGTGCTCAGCGAAGCCGGATGTGCCTAAGAATGCCATGTCCATCCTGATTTTTTCGATGAAGCCGAGTGTTTGTGTGCCCATTGTCGCAAACGTCAAAGGATCGACCGAGCCGCCAACACTGATGAGATGATTTTGACTGGTCACGAGTTCATTCACAACAGGCATGGAGTTTGTGATGATCGTATGGCCAGCCGTTTCCTTTAACAGACTTGCAAAGGTCAGCGCCGTGCTGCCGGCATCAATAAAAATAGTGGAGCGCTGGGAAACATAGGACAACGCTTTTTTGCAGATGGCCAGTTTTTGTTCGTGAAAACTGGCCATTCTTTGTTCAACTGGCGGAATATTGAAATCCTGAACAGGCATCACTGCCCCGTACCATTTCTTGACGGCACCAGAATCGTCGAGTTCCTGCAGATCGCGCCGAATTGTTTCGCGAGATACGTTGAAATAAGTGGCTAACTCGGTGATCTTCATGGTTCCTTGATGTGAGATCAGATCAACGAGCTGTTTTTGTCTGTCAATGGCACTTAATTTTGCCATGGCTAATCACCTTCTCGCTTTCGATTGTAGCAAATACAACGCAACAACGCCACGATTTGTTGATTATTAAACATAAAATGTGGCAATTTAAACATTTTATGTTGCAAGATACACATTAGCCGGCTATACTGAACTTGTCAAAAGGAATATCAGCCTTGAGGAGGAGAATTCTTATGAAGTTGCAACTTGCATTAGACGATATCTCGCTTGTAGATGCGTTGGTTCTGGCCGAAAAAGTTCGAGACTATGTCGACATTTTTGAAATTGGCTCCCCGTTTATCATCCAAGAAGGGATGCGCGCCGTTCGCGAATTTCGGCGTTATTTTCCGGAAAAAAAGATCCTGGCCGATACCAAGATTATGGATGCAGGCGAGTATGAAGCTGAGCTTACCTTTAAAGCTGGTGCGGACTACTGCACAGTTCTCGGTGTGACGGACATCTTGACGATCAAAGCTTGTCTTGCTGCGGCAAAGAAATATGGCAAGCAAGTCTTTGTTGATACGATCTGTGTGCCTGACTTGAACACCCGCATCAAGGAACTTGAGGATGTTGGGGTTGATAGCATCAGTGTTCATGTTGGCGTTGATGAGCAAGCGGTGGGGCAAACACCTTTGAATGCATTGAAGCAAGTTAAACAACTGAGTAAGCACTCACAGCTGTCAGTCGCAGGCGGCATTAAAGTCAGCACGGTTGACCAGTATCAGGCCCTTGGCGCAGATATCATTATTGTTGGCGGCGGGGTGAATCATGCCGACGATCCTGTCGCAACAGCGAAGGCTTTGGCCGACAAAATTCATTCGCATGAAAATGTAAGCGCTTAATAAGGAGAAATGATCATGGAAGCAAAAAGTTTGAAGACAATTATCAGCGAACTGGATCAATATGCGCCAATGATTGATGACACCCAAGTCGAAACTGTTGCCAAGATGGCTTTTCAAGCAAATCGGATTTTTGTCGGCGGTGCTGGACGCTCTGGTTTTGCAGGTCGCGGTTTTGCTATGCGGCTCATGCATTTGGGATTGCACGCCTATTTTGTCGGGGAAACCACGACCCCATCAATTGGGGAAGGCGACCTACTTGTGATCGGTTCTGGTTCCGGATCGACAGGCAGCTTGGTGGTTGATGCTAAGAAGGCAAAAGCGGTGGGCGCTAAATTGGCAACGGTGACGATTTATCCAACAGCCGAAATCGGCAGTCTGGCCGATGCGATCATTGCGATTCCTGGCGAAACGCCTAAAAACGAAACAGGGGCAGCCGACACTGCTCATTCGGTGCAACCAATGGGGACCTTGTTTGAACAGCTGAGTTGGTTAACTTATGACGCCATTATTTTGGAATTAATGAAATTAACTGGCGAGACGACTGACACGATGTTTCCTCGTCACGCTAATTTGGAATAGGCCACCGTCATCATGATGATAAAAGCGCAAACGGAGCGTTAAGAAAGAGGGATCATTATGGACCTGAAGGTAGCGCAAGCGAAAGTCCAGAAATTTGGAGCAACACTTAGCGCAATGGTTATGCCAAATATTGGTGTGTTCATTGGCTGGGGATTATTAACTGCACTATTTATTCCAACAGGGTGGATGCCGAATAAACATTTGAATGAATTGGTCGGACCCATTCTGACTTACTTGCTTCCTGCACTAATTGGTTACACGGCGGGGGCCAACATTTATGGACGTCGAGGCGGGGTCATTGGAGCTTTTGCAACCCTTGGCGTCATCGTCGGCTCGAGTGTCACGATGCTGGTTGGTGGCATGATTATGGGCCCAATCGGCGCAATCTTATTGAAAAAGTTTGATAAGCTGGTTAAAGGCAAAGTTAAACCCGGCATGGAAATGTTGGTGGACAACTTCTCGCTAGGTATTCTTGGCTTTATTCTGGTCATTTTAGGTTTCTTGGCAATTGCCCCTATTATTACGGGTATTCAGAACTTCTTGTCTGCTGGCGTTAATTTCATGACCAAACGTGATTTGATTCCTTTAACCAGTTTGTTCGTGCAGCCAGCACAGATCTTATTCTTAAATAATGCGATTAATCATGGCATCATGGTGCCACTTGGACTGCAACAAGCAGCCGAAGCGGGTAAGTCAATCTTGTTCCTAGTTGAAGCTAATGGCGCAATTTGGGTTGGGACAGCCTTAGCATTTGCAAAGTTTGGGACAGGTATTGCGAAGAAAACGGCTCCTGGGGCAGCGGTTATCATGTTCTTTGGTGGTATTGCTGAAGTCGTTTTCCCTTATTGCTTAATGATGCCGCTGACTATTCTTGGCCCGATGGCTGGTAATATCTTTTCACTAACCGTCCTTTCACTTTTTGGTGGTGGCACAGTTGGACCGCCATCTCCGGGATCGGTGTTCGCCTTTTACATGATGACGCCTAAGAGCAGCCTTCTAGTTAATTCCATTGCTTACTTTGGCGCATTGGCGGTTTCGTTTGCAGTGACGGGACTAATCCTCAAGTTTGTTCGGCAGCCAAATGCTAGTAAGATGCTTTCAAGCTTTGACACGGCTGCTGTCGCTACTGCAGGCCCTGCCGCGCCAACTGTTTCTGAGGAACTCCAAACAGCTGAAAAAGATGATGGCATTGCGGTAGCACCCAAGAATCAGTTGCGCCACCTAAATCGGATTATTTTTGCTTGTGATGCTGGTATGGGTTCATCAGCAATGGGGGCTTCAATATTAAGTGCCGAACTCAAGAAGGTCGGCCTGTCACCAGAAGTGGACCATATGGCGGTTGCAGATATTGGCGATGAAACCAGTAGAGCAGATCTGATTGTTACTAATGAAAGTTTAGAGCCGCGGGCAGAAATGATGAGTAAAGGCAGTCTGCCAATTTTAACGGTTAAAATTTTATGGATCGAACAGAATATCAGCGCATCATTGATCAGATAAGAACGATGGTGGGTGACACTGACGATCATGTAACGCAAAAACAAGCAGCCGAAGAAACGGCAATAACGCTACAAGTTGCCGAGCAAGTGCTTGAAAAACCACTGTTTCCAGTTGAAAACATTGTTTTAGGGGCAAGTTTCCAAGATAAGAATGCGGCCATTTCAGCGTGTGCTGATATCCTGATTGAAGGTGGCTATGTGAAGCCGTTTTACAAGCAGGAGATGTTTGCTCGTGAGGAAGATTTATCAGTTTATCTTGGCGATGGGGTTGCTATGCCACATGGGTTAACCCAGTCGGATTCCATTTTGCATTCAGGAATCTGTTTTGTGCAGGTTCCAGATGGTGTTGACTTCGATGGCAACACGGCATACCTTCTAGTTGGTGTCGCCGGCAAGGGAGAGGAACATGTTCAGCTTCTTGGTCAAATCGCGCAGGCATTGACGGAGGATAATAATATTCAAAAACTTCGTGAGGCCAAGGACAAGCAAACGGTCCTCAGCATTTTGAAACTTAGTGAGCACTAACAAGTTATCTTTTGAGAGGATGGAGATTATGGCAACTGCAGTCCATTTTGGCGCAGGAAAAATAGGGTTAGGGTTCATTGGAGATTTGCTTCATCAAAGCGGCTATCACATTGTCTTTGCAGATGTTGTTGAGAAGACAGTGGCACAGTTGAGGAAAGAGAAACAGTATCGACTTTTTCTAATTGATCACGATTATCAAGAACGGATAATCGACAATGTGGATGCTGTTTCTTCCATTCAAGATCCTACTGGTGTCGTTGAGGCGATAACACATGCCGACATAGTGACCACATCAGTCATGGCCAGTAACTTACCAAAAGTTGCGCCACTTATCGCGAAAGGCTTGAAGGTGCGGTTAGAAAAACATCTGCCTAAAATGACGGTTATGGCTTGTGAGAATGCCATTATGGGCACAGATATTCTAAAAAAGGCGATGCTTGATTCAGGCGAGATGACCAGTGAGCAGCTTGAACAAGCAGCGGTTTATCCAAATACGGCTGTTGATCGCGTTGTATTTGATGGTCATCATCAGGGGCAAGATGGTATTGAAGTGGGTGACGCGTATGAACTGGCGATCGAAAGAGAAAAGCTGTTAGATCCTAATAGCGAACCAATTAAAGGCGCAGAATACGTTGATAATTTGGAAATGTACCTGCAACGTAAGATTTATATCATTAACTGTGGTCATGCGATCAGTGCTTATCTGGGTCAAGTTCACGGCTATCACACGGTTCAAGAAGTCTTACACAACGAGAGACTATTGTACCAAGTGAAGGCGGCTATGGCAGAATCGGCAGCAGCCCTTGAGGCGAAGTATCATTTTTCGAAACAGTCACTGCAAGATTATATTGAGACGATGTTCGTTAAGCGGATGACGACACCTGGCTTATCTGATCCGGTGACGCGTGTTGGCCGAGAACCGATCCGCAAGCTTTCTCCCAATGACCGGATCATTGGTCCTGCGAATGAATGCGAGTCTTTTGGCTTAGATAACCAATATTTATTACGCGGTGCTGCGTGTGCCTTGCTTTTCCAAAATCCTGATGATAAGCAAGCGGTCGAAATGCAACAGTTTATCCAAACGCATGGAATTGAAAAGGCCATTGCTCAATATACGCAGATTCAACCCAATAGTGCGATGTTTGAGAAGTTGCTGGAGGCGTATCGGGACGAGAAGGCGAAGTTGCCAGTTTTTTAAAAGGCAAGTTTAACGAAAAGGCGTAAGAGGCTTCCATATAAAGAAATTTCTATTTTTCTTGTCAGCGACATGTACAGTCCACTTAGATCTAAAAAAGCGTGATGCTTGAAGGCCACAAGGTTCTTCAAGGATCACGCTTATTTGTTTTGGTTGGAGTAGAGAGTAGAAAAAATTTGGCTCAAGTTTTAGGACAGCAATGGCGAGACCTATTAGCCTTCACAAAGTTTGTCGATTTGGTAATAGTTGAGGTGTGATCTGTCACTTGTTTACCACTGAATTAAGGGATTAACCTTGCGTTTTGCGGACTTACTGTCTGCACATTCTTTTGAAAATTAGAAAAACGCGACGTTCCAAAATTGATTTTGAATCTTTAATGACAAATAACAACTTCAGCTATTGCTTTTTGAAATGGCTTCAATTTTTTACTAGATGATTCATCTGTAAACAACATATCTAATGCACTCAAATCAGCAGCCTTAAACGTTGAGACTGTTCCAAGCTTTTCTTTAACCGCGGCAGCAATCACTGTTCCACTCTGTTTAATCAGTGTTTGTTTCAAGGTAGCTTCTTCGCTACTGGGAAATGAAATGCCGTGTTGTTCATCTAAAGAAGAAACGCCCAGTAATGTGTAATCTAAACTTAAAGCGGATATTTCTTGAATCGCTTTGGTTCCAAAAATCACCTTTGTATGGGGATTTAATGTTCCTCCAATCAACTCGACGGTAATTGTTGGATCTCTACTTAACACGAGCGCAATTGAAGGCGAATTAGTGATAACAGTTCCTCTAAAGTTATTTATCAATTGTTCAGAAATTATTTGATTTGTCGTGCCACTATCGATGAAGATGGTGCTCTTGTCATGAAGAGCCTTAACGACAAATGCAGCAATCTTTCTTTTGCTACCAACAGACTGAGTGAGACGAGCATCATAGTCCAGAATGCCTTGTATTTTAATTACACCTCCATGGGTGCGTTTAACAAGACCTTGTGAGCTCAGATGTTGAAAGTCTTTCCGAATCGTATCTTCCGTCACGCCAAAGTGCGTAACCAGGTCATTAGTTTCAGCTTTTCCAGAGCTTTCGACGAGTTTGAGAATGTATTGTTGCCGTTCATGTTTAAGCATGATAATCAGTCCTAATCGTTAATCGATAATTATTGTTTTTCATGGAGTTAATCTTTATTTGTTAAGTGTACACTAATGTCTGCCTTTCAGAAAGCAAAGATGTTAACTGCATAAATTCGATTCGTTTCGAATGCGGATCTTTTTTGTTGCAAACGTTTGCATACTTGGTGTACAATGTCCTTGAAATTAATTGTTTGTAATCGTTTTGACGAAAACAATTAAAATCGAATAAAAGGAGCTGTTAACATGTTAAAGCAATTAACACATAGCGGACTGCCAATTTATCAGAATCTTGATTCACTAAAATTGGCAGTCGAGGCGCCACATCTTCTTGGAGGATATGGTGATAAACCACTAAAACGGATGGTGGATCTTTTTCAAGATAGCTCAGCGGCTAATTTAGATGAGGATGTCTACGATGTATATCGAGATATTCGAAGTGATGAAGATGATGAGCTATTTAAGAAGCACAAGTTTCAGTATGACATCACCGTGATTCATCAAGGTTTAATAGGAAAAGAACGGAAGAAGACTAGCGGTCATTTTCATGGCTGGGAGACTTCCGGAAAACATTCGTATCCGGAAGTATACGAGGTCTTGTCAGGAACAGCACTTTTTGTTCTGCAGAAATCAATGAATTTTGATATTAAGGATCCTAGCCAAATCGTTATTGACGATCTGATCTTAGTGAAGGCCGAAATGGGGCAGGCAGTTATTGTACCACCGGATTATGGACATTGTTCAGTAAATATTGGTGAAGGAGACATGATTTTTTCTAATCTAGCTTATCAACCATGTCCAGTTCTTTATGAAGCGGTACAGGCTCATCATGGGATGGCTATGTACGTCGGAACCGACCAAGAGGGCTTAACATTTCTGAAAAATAAAATGTATTCAAAATTACCAAAGGCTCATCTGGCAACTCCCAAAGAGAATGGTGATTTGGGCATAAAGTTTGGTACGCCTGTCTATAAAGCGTTTATTAACGATCCAGAGGCATTCAATTTCTTGGGTCATCCGGATAACTATATTAACCAGATTATGGATTTATTGGAGATTGGGGAGGAAATTTGAAAATGAAAAAATTACATGTAGCACTTGATCTTGAATCAATTGAAGAATGCGAGGAGCTCCTTAGCAAAATTGCAAAGTACGTTGACATTATTGAACTTGGTTCGCCAATGATGATTGCCGAAGGTGCGAAGTCCGTCAGTGTTATCAAAGGGCTATATCCAGATAAAGAGGTTTTCGCAGATACAAAAATTATGGATGGTGGCGAACAAATGTCGAGTATTGCTTTTAAAGCTGGCGCTGACATGGTTTCTGTACTTGCCGCCGCTGAGGATTCGACGATTAAAGAAGTGATTTCAAGCGCGAAAAAATATAACGGGAAAGTACTCGTGGATATGTGCGCAGTCAAAAACATAGCTGAGCGAGCAAAACAAGTAGACAGCTTTGAACCTGACTATGTTTGTGTGCACGTTGGCTACGATATGCAGGGGAAAGGACCAGATCCAATTGAGGAAGTTAAGTATCTTGCGGGAATTAGGGCGCAAACAGCCGCAGCAGGCGGCATTAAACTGGATACATTTGAAGCGGCCTGTCAGGCGAATATTGATGACATTATTGTGGGTGGTGGATTAACTAAAGTAACAGATCCAGAAGATATTGCAAAAAAAATGTATGACTTAATTCAAAAATATCGGTAGGTGAACGAAATGGCAATAGAAATTAAACGAATCGCTGAAACTGCCGGAACCGAGATTTCGGAAATACAAGCGAGCATTCCAGATAATGAAATTGAAAAGTTAATAAACAAAATTGAGAAAGCCAACAAAATTTTTGTCGCAGGAGCGGGTCGATCATTGTTGATGCTGAGAGCGTTCGCAATGCGCCTGATGCATCTTGGCTTTGATAGTTATGTCGTTGGCGATACAATCACGCCCGCTTTTGAACCAGGGGATGTGCTTGTTATTGGCAGTGCATCTGGAGAGACTGGTAACTTAATTGAAATCGCCAAGAAGGCTAAGAAAATTGGAGGCGATTTAGTTGTTCTTTCTATTTTTCCAGAATCGACACTTGGAAAAATGGCAGATGGATTTCTTAGAATTCCTGCTTATACAGACAAACTTCCGGAGAGCAAAGAGAATAAGAAAAATGTTTTGCCGGGAGGCAGTATGTTTGAAATCTCGATGCTGGTACTTCTTGATTCGATGATTATTCCTTTGGGGGAACATCAGAATGTGGCTACGAATAAATATTTCAATCGACACGCAAATCTTGAGTAGGAGGTTTTTATGATTAAAAATAGTGAAGGAATCGAGATCCCGTTATACATTATTACTGAGATCAAGAAGAACGAAGGCTATTTAGGACAACTTGATAGTCTAGGTGATGGAGATCACGGAATCAATATGTCCAAAGGCATGACAATTGCGCTTAAGAACATTTTGGCTGATGGGACACATGAAATGACAGCCGGATTTGAGTACATTAAAGAAGCACTTCTAGAATATGTAGGAGGTTCAATGGGGCCGCTTTATGGCATGATGTTTCTGGGATTTATTCGGGCATCCAAAGGTAAAGAAGAAATCAATAGCTTTGTCATGGCGTCAATGCTTAACGGAGCTGTGTCGAATATTGAAACAATTACGGATGCACGTGTTGGAGATAAATCATTACTGGATTCGTTAGTGCCTGCAGCAGCAGCGTTTTCAGAGAGTATTCAAGTAGATCAAGACTTCGAAAAAGGGTTGCGAGCGATGGCCGAAGCTTCTCAAAGGGGATTAGAGTCTACCCGAAATCTTAAAGCAAACATCGGACGATCGGTTCGATTAGGAGATAAGACACTTGGTCATTTAGATGCCGGAGCGGCTTCCTGCAACATTATTTTGAATGCGCTTTCGAAATCAGTGATTGGAATTGAAAGGGGGGGTATGGCATGCAACGCTTTCTCAATGATCCTAATGAGGTTGTAGATGACACTATTCAGGGGTATCTCTACCACAATCATGATATTCAGATATTGCCCCAAAACCAGCGGGTCGTTAAATTAAAAAAGATTAATAAGCCTAGATTGCATAATTAAAGTTACCACCCAGAAAATGTGAAAAAAGACCTGTCCGTTCTTGCTAAAATGGTGTT
>PPYE01585001.1_pt1 | contig 44389 bp, 47 predicted proteins | sample 1559881 | NCBI WGS metagenome assembly PPYE01 (sample SAMN08240022, study PRJNA423297) | Human gut metagenome, whole genome shotgun sequencing project.
ATTTGTTCCGATTCTGGCATGACCGGAACAGATGTAAGAGTTGGAAGTTACAGATAGCTGCTTAATCAGCAGACACTATCTAGAGTAGGGGCACCGGCGTGTGTGGCAGGATTTGAGGAAGTTGTTGCCATGGGTGCAAAGAAGTTTGTAATGTTTGGTTCCTGCGGCGTGTTGGATGATGAGAAAGTGAAGGATAACATGATTATTCTGGTTTCTGCAGTCCGTGATGAAGGAACAAGCTATCATTACATAGCTCCATCAGAGGAAATTAAAGCATCGGAACATTCCATTCGGGTACTGCAGAATGTATTGGAATTCTGTGGGTATTCCTATGTAAAAGGAAAAACATGGACTTCGGATGCAATTTACAGAGAAACCATTCCAGCGATTGAGGAACGCAGGCAGGAAGGCTGTCTTGCGGTTGAAATGGAATGTGCATCTATGCTGGCAGTTTCACAATACCGGCAGGTTCCATTTATACAATTTCTGTATGGGGCGGATAGTCTCAGTTCGGAAAAATGGGAAATTCGAGATCTGGAATTGTATGGACTTACGAATGCTGAGAAATACATGCTGTTAGCGTTTGAGTGTGGATTAGCCTTGTAGATGTGAAAAAACAGATGGAAGCTGCTGGATCCGGCAAAAGGACTCCCGATGTATGATTACAAGAACTTCTTAGCAACTGCAGGTTGCTTGTTAAAACCATAGAGAGGCCTCATAATAGAGCTAAGATATTACACAAAGGAGGGAACTAATATGGAAATGAAAGATGTGCTTAAAAAGCTGCGCGAGAAAAATAGTCTCACACAGGAGCAAATGGCGTGGTTACCAGACAGGCTGTCAGTCGTTGGGAAACAGGAGAGACACAACCTAATACAGATACATTAAAACTGTTATCACAGGAGTTTGAAGTTTCCGTCAATACGCTTCTGGGCTCTCCTCGCCAGCTCATTTGTCAATGCTGTGGAATGCCATTTTGTATATCTGTCAAAAGAGTCTTTATTGGATTATCTTGTGGAACATATGCCGAATCCTGATAATCTGGGAGTGGATGACAGGCGAGCTCAATTTAACATATATCTTTCACAGTTAAAGCACTGGAAATGAATAAGCATTACATAGAGCCATTATGGAGAAAATCCGGAGTTTTTGGACTTTTTATAAAAGGAGTTTATAAATGCTTTATCCAATTGTTTTTATTATAGGATTTTTATTAAGTGGAATATGGTTTTCCTTCCACATATATGTATCTCAAAAATTGAAGAATACAAAGAAGGCATTGATGTTTTCGCCCTTGCTTACCGCAATCATACCGACGATCATTATATGGCTGCTGATAGGTGATCAGTGACAAACTATCACAGAAAGGCAAATTCCAGTTTTTTGAATGAATGATCTGACAGATCAAGTGTAAATCCCATTTCTGACCAATGTGGACAGAAGTGGGATTTTAAAGTTCATGCCAAGAATGATTGTAAAAGAACACATTTGGGGTGGGAGTGATATCACCCCACCCGATGGATGTTTCCGTCATCAGTCACGAAAATAGCTTCGATTCCGTCCAGTGATTTGATCAGTTTTGATCCATTTTCCAGACCAAGTGCAAAACAAGTGGTACTTAAGGCGTCTCCGTCTACAGAAGCATCCGAGATAATCGTAACCTGCTGCAGACGAGTCTCGTAAGGATATCCGGTAAACGGATTTAAAATGTGATGGTAAATTTTTCCTTCTATTTCAAAATAGCGCTCGTAGGTTCCGGAAGAAACCACAGATTGATTTCTGATATCAAGACTGGTGAGGATATCATTTTGCTCGGCAAAAGGTTTTTGAACGCCGATCTTAAAAGGTGATCCATCCGGCTTTTCTCCGATCGCCACGGTATTCCCGCCAAGGGAAATCAGTCCGTGTTTGATCCCGGCGCTTTCCAGATACTCTTTCAGCTGATCTGCAATATAGCCCTTTGCAATGGCTCCAAGATCGATAGCAGCCTTCGGATCCAGAAGCTGAACGGTAGTACCGTCCACTTTGACATTTTTGTAATTTACATGACTTCTGGCTTCTTCTATAGAAGCAGCATCCGGAATCTGTCCGTCATTATGTCCGAAATTCCAGAGCTCACTTAACGGAGCAATGGTGATATCAAATTTCCCATCTGATAAATCCCCATAGTGCAGTGCGGTTTTGATCAGATCAGCTGTCTCCTGATCTACAGTCACAGGCTGTCCGTTTGCCTGATTGATCCTGGAAACATCACTGGTATCAATGGTCCGGCTGAACAGATTTTCATATTTTTGACAAAGCTTTTCGCATTCTTCCAGAACAGAGCGGTCGGAAGTATCCCATATGCGGATCGTAATGATTGTATCAAAATACATCCCGTTCATCTGGAGCGGTTCTGCAGATGAGGCACAGCCACTGAGAGAAAAAAGAAGCAGAAAGAGCAGCGGAATAAAGCATAATTTTCGAATCGATTTGATCTGGTTCATAAAGAAATCTCCTTGTGTTTGAGTGTTTCGCTTATTATAACGAAATTTCCCGTAAAACACAACAAAATACCGTACTTGACTTTTGAGCAGGAGCGAACTATACTACCTTTTAACTATGAGGAAACAGAGAGGTGGCAGAGGTGAGAATATACGATTTAAAAACAGGAAAGAAAAAAATACGCTGGGGAAGATTTTGTCTGATTGCAGTTTTTTTGTATATCGCAGCACTGACGATTCCTTATGTTCAGCATAAAAAAGTATCGGATCATTATAAGAAACTGTTTGATCCACAGGAATGTTATTCTGAGGAGCCGGGAAAAGAACGGGCGGCTTACATTACGGATAATACAGAAGCTTTGGAATATCGATTGAAAATGATCCGGGAAGCGAAAGAAGAAGTAATCGTATCGACTTTTGATTTTAATGCGGATACCGGAGGCAAAGATGTGATGAGTGCGCTGATCGAGGCAGCACACAGGAATGTGCATGTTCGTCTGATCGTAGATGGAATCAGTGGATTTTTAGATATGCTGGGAGATCCGTATTTTCAGGCACTCGCCTCTACAGAAAATATAGAAGTGAAAGTGTACAATCCGGTTAATCTGTTGAAGCCGTGGACGATGCAGGCAAGACTCCATGATAAATATGTGATCACAGATTCTTCGATGTACCTTTTGGGCGGAAGAAATACGACCAATCTGTTTTTGGGAGATTATGGAAAGCATCAGAATATTGACAAAGAGATTTTTATCTATGCAAAGGAAGGAGAAAGTGCCTCTTTAAAACAGCTGAAGGGATATTTTGAACGCGTGTGGGAGCTTTCGGACAGCAAAGAATACCTCTGTAAAAAGAAGACTGACCGTGTACAGAACAGTCTGAAAGAACTGGAAGAACGATATCCGAAACTTGAAGCGTTATATCCGGACATTGTAAAAACCTGGGATTGGGAAGCGCGGACGGTAGAGACCGCAAAGGTAACCCTTCTTTCCAATCCGATCGAAGCAAAAAACAAAGAGCCTCATATGTGGTATTCTGTCAACCAGCTGCTTCAGACAGGGAAAAATGCAGTCATTTGCACGCCTTATATTATCTGCGGAAAAGAGATGTATGCAGATCTGAAAAATACTTGTGAACAGGGAACGAATGTGGAGATTATCACCAATGATGTGTCAAGCGGAGCCAATCCGTGGGGATGTACAGATTACTTGAACCAAAAAGAAAAAATCTGGGCAACCGGTGTGCAGGTGCACGAATATCTGGGGCCTCATTCCAATCATACCAAAGCAGTGCTCATTGATGACAGACTCAGTATCGTAGGTTCCTACAACCTGGATATGCGCAGTACGTATCAGGATACGGAATTGATGCTTGCGATTGATTCAGAAGCACTGGCAGCAGAATTAAGAGAAGAAATCGATCGCGACAAAACCTATAGCAGAACAATGACGGACAGCGGAGAATATCATTATGAAGAGAATTATCATCCGCGTGAAATGTCCACCGAGAAAAAGATTTTTTATGCAGTGCTCCGGGTGATTACCATCCCGGTCCGGAGATTTTTGTAAAAGAATGCGACCCGAACATATGGTCGAATGAATGGTTGCATTCCTGAGTGCAGTGTGCTATGATAAAACTCTGAAAGGATACAACTATGAAAAAACGAGATTATATTTTGATTGGATGCATACTTTTGATAGCAGCAGTGTGTGCGGGATTTTTCTTGCTGACAGGAAAAAAGGCACAGGAGGCAGTTGTCACCGTAGACGGAGAAGTGTATGGTACGTATTCACTGGCAAAGGATCAGACGATAGAGATTCAGGATGGGAATCGTCTTCGTATTCAGAATGGGCAGGCGAAGATGGAGTGGGCAGACTGTCCGGATCAGCTCTGCGTACATCAGAAGGCAATCTCCAGGACGGGAGAGAGTATCATCTGTCTTCCGAATCAGGTCGTGGTGAGTGTACAGGGCAGCAAAGAGGGTAAACTGGATGGAATCGTGAATTAACATTTAACAACAGGAGAGGACAGATGAAGAATAAGACAGCATATTTTGGTGTATTTACTTCGCTGGCGCTTATTTTGAGCTATGTGGAGACATTGATCCCGATTTCTTTTGGAATCCCTGGGATAAAACTGGGGCTGGCAAATCTGGTAATCGTCATTGTTTTGTATACATATGGAGAAAAAGAAGCGTTTCTTTTATCTGTAACCAGAATTCTGCTGTCCGGATTTTTGTTTGGGAATCTGAGTATGATTCTCTACAGTATGGCAGGGGGGATTTTCAGTTTCGCCATCATGGTGTTGCTTCGTAAGATCGGTGGTTTCAGTATCCAGGGAGTCAGCATCGCAGGAGGTGTATTTCATAACATCGGGCAGCTGTTGCTCGCGATGATGATCGTAGAGACCTATCAGGTCTGGTATTATTTCCCGGTTTTGCTCGTATCGGGGCTGGTAACGGGGCTGCTGATTGGAATTGTATCCAGTGAAGTACTCAAAAGGACTGCTTTTTTGAAAAAAGCAGAATAAGTGTAGAAGAAAAGGAAACAGAAGCTATGATTTCATATATTAGAGGGGAACTGGCAGGCCTGGAACGGGACAAGGCAATCGTAGATGTACAGGGAGTAGGATACGGAATTTATATGCCGGAGCAGTCCCTGAGCCTTTTGGGGCCGATTGGATGTGAAGTAAAGATTCACACGTACCTGAATGTGCGGGAAGATGCGATGCAGCTGTTTGGATTTCTGACAAGAGACGATCTTGAAGTATTCCGGCTGGTCATCGGCGTGAGCGGAATCGGGCCAAAAGGCGGACTGAACATCTTATCCTGTCTTTCGGCGGATGAACTCAAGTTTGCGGTATTGTCAGGTGACGCCAAGGCAATCTGTGCAGCACCCGGGATTGGGAAGAAGACAGCCGAGAAGCTGATCATCGAATTGAAAGACAAGCTGGATCTTAAGGAGATGTTAGAGCCGCGAAGCGCAGCCGCTGCAGAGATTCCATCAGATGGGCGAAACGGTGATATCCAGACAGAGGCAGTGCAGGCTTTAGTGGCGCTTGGATATGGCAATGCCGAGAGTCTGAAGGCAGTACGCCAGGTGACAGAGTATACCTCTGTGGAAGACGTACTCAAAGAAGCATTGAAAAAAATGTTATAGATATAGTAGAGGAAGCATATGGGAAGACGAATTATCACAACAGAAAATCTGGAAGAAGATGCGAAGATAGAGAATCATCTGCGGCCGCAGCTTCTTTCGGACTACATAGGACAGGCAAAAGCGAAGAAGATGCTGGAAGTTTATATCCGGGCGGCAAAAGAAAGAGACGAGGCGTTAGACCATGTATTGTTCTATGGACCGCCGGGACTCGGAAAGACGACGCTTGCAGGAATCATCGCCAATGAAATGGGGGTGAATCTCAAGGTGACTTCCGGGCCGGCGATTGAAAAGCCGGGAGAGATGGCCGCTATTTTGAATAATCTGCAGGAGCATGATGTACTGTTTGTGGATGAGATTCACCGATTGAACCGGCAGGTGGAGGAAGTGCTGTATCCGGCGATGGAAGACTATGCGATTGATATTATGATCGGAAAGGGCGCGACCGCACGTTCGATCCGTCTGGATCTTCCGAAGTTTACCCTGGTGGGAGCGACTACGAGAGCAGGGATGCTCACCGCACCCCTGCGGGATCGTTTTGGAGTTGTGAATCGTCTTGAGTTTTATACAGAAGAAGAGTTGATGACGATCATCAAGCGTTCGGCCAGAGTGCTCAATGTCGAGATTGATACAAAAGGAGCGCTTGAGCTTGCCAAACGCTCCAGAGGAACTCCGCGGCTTGCCAACCGTCTGCTAAAGCGGGTGCGTGATTTTGCACAGGTCAAATATGACGGTGTGATCACGGAAGAAGTAGCCAACTATGCACTGGATCTTCTGGATGTGGATCGCTATGGACTGGACCACGGAGACCGGATGATCCTGCAGGTCATGATTGAAAAGTTTCAGGGAGGTCCGGTGGGGCTGGATACGCTTGCAGCCAGCATTTCAGAAGATTCCGGAACACTGGAGGATGTGTACGAACCATATCTGCTGAAGTGTGGATTTATCCAGCGTACACCGAGAGGAAGAGTTGTGACAGATCTGGCATACCGGCATCTTGGAATTCTTCCTCCGGTTTCAAGGTGAACGGTCACACAGAAACTTCAAAAAACAGTTGGTTTTTGTTTGCAGATAGTTTATAATAACAGATAAGAAATGCCAAGGAGGATGCTATGAGTTCAGCAAAACATTTTACAGAAGTTTTAATTGGAGGAAAAGTCTATACGCTAAGTGGATTTGAGGGTGAAGAGTATCTGCAGAAAGTATCTTCCTATCTGAACCATAAGATAACAGAATGTGCCAACAGCGAAGGTTACCGCAAGCAGAGTGCAGATACCAGAAATGTACTTTTGGCACTGAATATTGCAGATGATTATTTTAAGGCAAAGAAGCAGGGAGATTCACTGGAGAGTGACATCGAACTGAAAGATAAAGAGATGTATGACTTAAAGCATGAGTTAATTTCCGTACAGATCAAGTTGGAGAATGCGGAAAAAGAGCTCGCTAAGATGAAAGAGGAAAACAACGATCTTCAGATGCAGATCGTGAAGCTGGAAACAGAGATGAAGAATCGCAGAAAGTAAAAGAATGAGGGTGCCCAAGAGACTGCAGAAGCAAGCAGCTTTTGTTTGGCCCTCTTTTTATGTAAATAGAAAAAGGAGTTATTGATTGATAGAAGAAAAGAAAAAACCACAGATAGAGATTTTATCTCCGGCAGGATCCTATGAGAGCTTTCTGGCTGCGATCCATGCGGGTGCGGATGCTGTCTATGCAGGGGGTCCCAGATTCGGAGCTCGTGCATTCGCAGACAATTTTACAGAAGAGACATTAAAGCAGGCCATTGATTATGCACATTTCCATGGGAGAAAAGTGTATCTTACAGTCAATACACTTCTGAAAGACCGGGAGATCGAGACACTTCATGACTATTTGGAACCCTTGTATCTGCATGGCTTAGATGCGGTGATCGTACAGGATGTCGGAGTGCTTGAATTGATCCGGCATGATTTTCCGGATCTGGAGATTCATGCAAGTACACAGATGTCCTCAGTTAATGTTAAGGCAGCGCAGTTTTTACAAAGTCAGGGAGTGACAAGAGTGGTCCCGGCAAGGGAGATTTCTCTGGAAGAGATTCAGGAGATCTATCGTGCAACAGGGATGGAGATCGAGTGCTTTGTCCATGGGGCGTTGTGTTACTGCTATTCCGGCCAGTGCCTGCTCAGCAGCCTGATCGGAGGACGCAGTGGAAACAGAGGGCAGTGTGCCCAGCCGTGCCGTCTCCCGTACAGTGTGGATCAGAGCAGCAAAAAAGAATACGTGCTCAGTCCAAAAGACATTTGTACTCTGGATTTGATTCCGGAGCTGATCGAGGCGGGCGTCTATTCATTTAAGATTGAGGGAAGAATGAAGCGTCCTGAGTATGTAGCGGCCGTGACATCGATTTACCGGAAGTATACAGATTTGTATCTAAAAAAGGGAAAAGGTGGATATCGGGTAGAACAGGCAGACCGGGAAGCGCTGATGGATCTGTATAATCGGGGCGGATTCAGCCAGGGTTATTATAAAGAACGAAACGGCCGGGATATGATCGCCATTTCCCGCCCGAACCATGCAGGAGTACCTGCGGCACGTGTGCTCTCACAGAAAGGAAGAGAACTGACGGTGGAAACTTTAACAGATATCCACAAGGGAGATCTCCTGGAGTTGAATCTGCAGCGTGAGAATTACTCTTTTGGAAAAGAGATTCCAAAGGGAACAAAGACTGTGATTCTGGTTCCCAAAAAGGAACAATATCAAAAAGGACAGATTCTAAATCGAATCCGTAACCAGAAACTGATGACAGAGATGAAAGAACAGTATCTGGAAGGGGCAACGAAAGAGCAGATATCCGGATACCTGCGTGCGGCAGTGGGAGAACCGGCAATGCTGACAGTCTGGACAGAAGATATAAGCGTTACCGTTTATTCCGAGCAGACTGTGCAGGAGGCACAGAATCAGCCGATGGAGGTGTCCAGAATCCAAAAGCAACTTTCTAAGACGGGAGCCACAGAATTTGTATTTGAACATCTGGAGATTGATCTGGAAGGAAAGGTGTTTCTTCCAATGCAGCAGCTCAATGAATTAAGAAGGCAGGCATTAGAAAAATTAGAACTGGAGATATGCGGGAAGTTCCGGAGGACATCCACGAAACAACCTCTTTTGAAACAAAAATCAGAAGAAAAGGAAACGGAAGGGGTACTGCTGAGTGTTCTGACAGAGACTTTGGAACAGCTGGAAAGTGTGCTGGATTCAGGGGCAGCAGAACGGATTTATATTGACAGTAATATAGTACAGGATTTATTTGAAGATGCGAGACTGCAGCACCTCTGTGAAAAAGCGAAAAGAAGCAGTGTCAAGATTTTTCTGGCAATGCCCCATATTTTCCGGGCTGATGCAGTTCGAAAATTTGAACAACATTATGATCGGTTTCTGGAAATCGCACAGGACGGTGTATTGATCAGAAACTGTGAGAGTTTTCAGTTTTTAAAACAACACGGATTTGACAGGACGCTCCTTCTGGATCATAATCTGTATGTATTCAATCAATACAGCCGGCAATTCTGGAAAAGGAACGGTGTAGAACTGTTTACAGCTCCGATGGAATTAAATGCAGAGGAGCTGAATGTTCTGGGACTTGAGGAAAGTGAACTTGTGATCTATGGAAGAATTCCGGTTATGACATCTGCGCAGTGTGTGGTGAAGACAACAAATGGCTGTACACACCACCCGGTTACGACAACACTGACGGATCGCAGAGGAAAACAGTTCCCGGTGAAAAATCACTGCGGATTTTGCTATAATATTGTTTACAATTCCGCTCCTTTATCGTTGTTTGATGAAAGAGAAGAGTGGATGAGGATGCATCCAAGAAGCATCCGTGTGCAGTTTTCGACAGAGACAGGCAGCGAGGTGACTCGCATCTTGAATGCAGCTCTTGCTGTGAATAATACCCTAAATGCGGTATCGGGAATGTCAGGAGAAGAATTTACGCGCGGTCATTTCAGACGCGGAATAACATAAAAGCAGGTGAAATTGTGGTTAACATCATAGTAGAATTATCAAAATATCTTATGATCCTTTTAATGGGAATTTACACGTTTTCGTGTTTCTCTGTTTTCGCACATAATTATGAGAGCGAGCAGAAATGGATCCTGATCCGGCAGAATGTGCTGATGTTTTTACTTCAGCTGACAGCATATGTGGTCATGTATCTGAAGAAGGATGATCCCAAAATACTGACTCTTTATGCAGCCAGCGCGGGTTTTCTTCTGGCTGTGATTCTGTTGTACCGGATTTTATATCCGAAGGTGTCCAAGCTGATCGTTAATAATATGTGCATGCTTCTTTGTATCGGGATGATCATGCTGACCAGACTGGAAGAAGAAAATGCGATCAAGCAGCTGATCTTCGCCGCAGTAGGAGTTGTGATCGGTTTGGTGGTACCGGTTGTGATCCGTAAGCTGGATCGTTTAAAAGACTGGGGCTATATGTATGCAGGAGCCGGGATTCTGGCGTTGGTCCTGGTTGCCGTTCTGGCAGAGGTTTCCGGTGGAGCAAAGCTTGGATTTACGATCGCCGGATTCGGAATACAGCCGTCCGAGTTTGTGAAAATTTTATTTGTATTTTTTGTAGCGGCAAATTTAAACCGTTCTTTGGAGTTTAAGAACATCGTGATTACAACAGCACTGGCAGCAGCTCATGTGCTGATCCTCGTGCTTTCTACAGACCTTGGTACGGCATTGATTTTATTCGTAGTGTATCTGGTCATGCTGTACACGGCAACGAGACAGCCACTTTATGTGGCAGCCGGTCTCGGAGGCGGTTCGGTCGCTGCCGTACTGGCATACCATTTATTTGCGCACATTCAGGTACGTGTAGCTGCATGGAAAGATCCGTTTGCAACCTATAGTGACGGCGGATATCAGGTAGCGCAGTCTTTGTTTGCCATTGGCACAGGAAGCTGGTTTGGAATGGGGCTGTTTCAGGGACTTCCGGATGAGATTCCTGTAGCTGATACAGACTTTATCTTTGCTGCGATTTCGGAAGAAATGGGACTGATTCTTTCCCTGTGTCTGATTCTGGTGTGCGTCAGCTGTTATGTGATGTTTTTAAACATTGCGCTGGCACTCCGCAATCAATTCTATAAACTGGTAGCGTTGGGACTTGGAACCTGTTATATTTTCCAGGTATTTTTAAATATCGGCGGAGTGACAAAATTTATTCCTTCCACGGGCGTAACTCTTCCTCTTGTCAGCTACGGAGGAAGTTCGATTTTAAGTACGATGATCATGTTCGGCATCATACAGGGGCTGTATATTTTAAGAGAAGATGAGGAAGAAAATCTGGAAAGAAAGAGAGAAAGAGAGTTAAGAAATGGCACGAAGAGAAGAACCACAAAGAAGAAAAAGACAACCAAAGAGCCAGGCTTCGAAGAAGTTCCGAAACAAAGAGTTCGCTAAGATGACCTATTTGTTTGTTACGCTGTTTCTTGCCCTGATCTCCTATATTGTTTATTTTAATGTGTTCCGGGCAAAGACAATCGTCAACAGTCCGTATAACGTAAGACAAGATGCCTTTGCAGACCGGATCATCCGGGGAAGTATTACGGACAGAGACGGAGAAGTTCTTGCCGAGACACAGGTCGGAGAGGACGGAACAGAAAACAGAGTCTATCCGTACGGGGCGGCATTTGCCCATGTTGTCGGCTACAGCAATGAGACCGCAGGAAAAAGCGGACTGGAATCCATCGAAAACTCAGAACTTCTGACGTCCAATGCATTTTTTGCGGAAAAATTTCTCAATGAATTTAAGGATGAAAAAAATCATGGCGATACCGTCGCAACGACATTGGATGCGGGGCTTCAGCAGGCGGCATACAATGCATTGGGAGCGAATCGGGGCGCGATCATGGTTATGGAGGCCAGCACCGGAAAAATTCTTGCCATGGTGTCCGGACCGTCCTATGATCCGAATACAATCGCGCAGGATTGGGAAGCCTTAAATGCAGACAGTACTTACAGTCCTCTTCTGAACCGGGTGACTCAAGGGGCATATGCTCCGGGATCTACCTTTAAGATCGTGACTGCACTGGAATATATGAGAGAACATCCGGACTATCAAAATTACAGCTATAATTGTGAAGGATCGATCACTTATGAAGACATCACGATCCGATGTTTTGACAGTACGGTACATGGATTGGAAGACTTGCGCAGTTCTTTTGCAAACTCCTGCAACTCTTCCTTTGCAAACATTGGTCTGATGCTGGATCGGAATTCTTACCGTGCGACGGCCGAAGAGCTTCTGTTTAACAAAAAACTGCCATCCGTGCTGGATTATTCAAAAAGCTCGTTTGTAGTGGATGAGAATACCAGTGACGGAGAGATGATGATGACAGCTATGGGACAGGGAAACACATTGGTCAGCCCGTATCACATGGCACTGATCACACAGGCGATCGCAAATGGCGGAACTTTAATGGAACCATATCTGGTTGATAAAGTCACAAACTATAAAGGAACCGAGATTCGGAAAAATGTACCGAAAAGTTATAAAAAACTGATGACATCGGAGGAAGCGTCACAGTTGAAAGACTATATGCGGGCAGTTGTGGATGAAGGAACTGCCACGATGCTTTCCGGACAGTCTTATTCCGTGGCGGGAAAAACAGGAACTGCAGAATACAGCATGACAGATGGGGAAAAAACACATTCCTGGTTCGTAGGCTTTACGAATGTGGACAACCCGGAACTGGTCATCAGTGTGATCATCGAGGGCTATGACGGAAATGCCGGTGCAAAAGCAGTTCCAATTGCAAAGCAGGTGTTGGATTCTTATTATTATCAATAGAAAAGAACAAGCATAAAGGGGATGACAGACTGCATGAATATGGAGTTTTATAGAGAATTGTATGTAAGCCGTTCTCTGAAAAAACGTGAAAAAAGGATTATTGAGGGCTTGAAAAAGAAACGGTTTCGAAAGGATCTTTATCTGATCGTGTTAGCCCAGGGAAAACAAAATCCACTGGAATTTTTCTCTGTATTGTTGCTGAAGCAGCATATTTTTGAGGACGCTGGGCTGTTCGTAGTCGGTCTCGCGGATGGATACGAAGGGGCGCTGGAGCTGACAGAAGAAATCGTGCAGGATGTGTACCAAAAAACAAATGATGTCAGACTAAGAGAGTTCATCTTAAATAATCAGAAACAATCTGGGGAAGGCAGTGTGTAGAATCATATGATACATATACTTCTGTTGATTTTAAAAATCATAGGCTGGATATTACTGGTAATATTGGGAATACTGATCCTGTTGGCAGGTATCTTTCTTTTTGTGCCGGTCAGATATCGGGGAGATGTCCTGGGGGAAGATGAATGGAAAAACCTGTTCGCCTCGCTGAAGTTTTCCTGGCTGTGTTCCCTTGTAAAAGGAGAGGTGTCGTACCAAGGCGGAGCGTTAAAATGGAAGTTTCGAATCGCATGGAAGCGGTTTCTGGCGGATCAGCCCGAACAGGCAGCCCTACCTGTTTCCCGGGCAGAAGAGAAGAACTCTCAGAGTAGAGAAACGCTGAAGTCTCCGCCTTCTGAAAAAAGTATACAGAAAAAAGAGCCTTCAGAACAACTTAAAAAACAGCCGGAACCAATACAAAAGAAAATAACAGAACATAAGAAAACCGAAAACAAAAAGAAACAGGATTCAAGACCGGGACTTGGAGAGCGGATTTCTCAAAAAGCGGAACAGATAAAATGTACTTTTCATAAAATTTGTGATATGCTCAAATCACTGGCAGAAAAAAAGGAAAGATTGATGGAGTTTCTTACGGATGAAATTCATCGGTCAGCTTTTATGAAATGCCTCACAGAGCTTCGACGTTTGTTTTGCTTTTTGAAGCCGTCAAAGTGTGAGGCAGATCTGGAATTCGGGTTTTCAGACCCTTCTGTCACAGGATATGTTCTGGCGGGAGCGAGTCTTATCTATCCGTTTATCGGAGAATGTGTGGAGATCACTCCGAATTTTGACGAGAAAGTGCTCAAAGGAAAGGCCATGATCAAGGGGAGGGTGCATGCCGTTTATTTTGTGATTGTTCTATGGAATCTGCTGTGGAACAAGAATATCCGCACGACGATTTCCTATATCAGAAAATTACGCTTTTAGAATACAACCAAAAAGCCAAAGGAGGAAAACAGCAAATGGCAGAGAATAACAACAATTTTAAATCAACTGTGGAAGCATTGTTTCAGGGAATGGACGGAATGATCTCATCTAAGACGGTTGTCGGTGACGCAATTCATGTGGGTGATACGATCATTCTTCCGCTTGTAGATGTTTCCTTTGGAATCGGAGCCGGTTCTTTTCGTGCTGAAAAACGCGAAAAAGGAATGGGTGGAATCGGTGGAAAGATTACCCCGAGTGCAGTTCTTGTGATCAAGAATGGAACGACCAAGCTTGTAAATGTGAGAAATCAGGATACGATGACAAAAATTCTGGATATGGTACCGGATCTGGTGGACCGTTTTACAGAGAAAAAGGAAGATAAAGTAACAGAAGCAGATGTAGCAGAGATTTTAGATTCTGCTGAAAAAGAAGAAAACGTATAAAATCAGAGTACTATTTTGAAATATCTGTCATATATTTGCAGTAAGAGGGCCGGAGGATGTGATGTATTTTGAAACGGGTGATCGGATTTGCGCTGATTTTCGTCGCAGTGGGAATGCTGATCATGCTCCTGTTATCGAGTATTCCATGGGGGATTGCGATCATTACTGCGTTGCTTTTAATAGGATATTGTCTGTTTTGTAAATGAAGAGCAGGTGTCCGGCTGGGCATCTGTTTTTTCTGGCGAGTAAAGCATGAAAAAAAGACTCCATATTTACAAAGTAAATATCAAGCCTTTTTATTCCGTGTCGTCATATAACAGATTATGCACGCTCAACGCATCCTGATTTTAAACAAGAAGTACAAACGTACATTTTCTTAGCTCCGCCTTCTGTTTTCACTCTAACGGATTTCACATTTGATTTCCACATTTTTGGTGTTTTTCTATGAGAGTGACTTACGTTGTTTCCGAAGTGAGCACCCTTTTCACAAATAGCACATTTAGCCATCATTGCACCTCCTAACAATCTGAAATAGTCTTATACAGACTCACAACACTGTTATTTTAGCAGAAACCCCCTCTGAATGCAAGTCTTTTTTTGAAATTCTTTTTTGTGAAGATCAATATATGGGATTTTTTGTGAATTCTATCGGGTTTTTTGTTCACATCAATTTCATTTCATGATAAAATTAAAGTAACTTCAAATAACTTCAAACGCCTTGATGACAGGCAGAAAGCAGGGAATGATTATGAGCAGACGTATCATTACAATCGGAAGACAGTATGGCAGCAACGGACGCAGAATTGCAAAGAAGTTATCCGAAAAGCTGGGAATTCATTATTATGACAAAGAACTGATCAAGCTTGCCAGTGAACAGAATGATATTTCTTATGATGAGCTGGTCAAAGTAGATGAAAAAAGAGCGAATCCATGGCGTTACCCGGTAGAAGATCCGGCGCAGATGGAAAGTCGTTTTCGGTTTGAACCGATGAACGATGTGCTGTTCTACACACAGGCACAGATCATCACACGTCTGGCAGATACGGAGGATTGTATCATTGTAGGACGATGCGCCAATGATATCCTGAAATCCCGCCCGACATCCCGGAGTATTTTTATTCATGCACCATTGGACTACAGGCTTCAGACAGTGATGGAGCGTACCTCTCTGGAAGAAAAAGAGGCGCTTTCTCTGATCAAAAAGGTCGATAAACAGCGAAAATTCTATTATAACTACTATACAGACAAGAAGTGGGAAGAGATGTCCCAGTACGATCTGTGCCTGGACAGTTCGGCCATGTCAGAGGACGAGATTTTGAATGTTTTGACAGCACTTTATGAATCGATATTGTAAAATCCGGATAATGAGAGTATAATACGAATGTTAATTGTGCGAAGATCCATTAAGAATTGGAGGTAATATATGATGAAAGGTAGTATGAGTACAGAGCTTGGGATTATCACAATTAGCCCGGAAGTTATTGCTAAATACGCAGGCTCTGTTGCTGTAGAATGTTTTGGAATTGTAGGTATGGCTGCCGTGAACATGAAAGATGGTCTTGTGCGGCTGTTAAAAAGAGAAAGTCTGACCCATGGGATTCATGTGGATATTTCAGATGACAATATCCTGGTTCTGGATTTCCATGTGATCGTTGCATATGGAGTAAATATTCTTTCTGTTTCTGATAATTTGATGAACAACGTCAAATATAAAGTGGAAGAATTCACCGGGATGACCGTAGATAAGATCAACATCTTCGTTGAAGGTGTCAGAGTGATAGATTAAGGAGGATATTTGCTGTGGCAACAAAAACGATCAATGCAGAGCTGCTCGCAAAAATGTTTCTGGCGGGAGCGGCAAATCTGGAGGCAAAAAAAGAATTCATCAATGAACTGAATGTATTCCCTGTACCGGATGGAGATACAGGAACGAATATGACTTTGACGATCATGTCAGCTGCAAAGGAAGTCAGCGCCATGGAGAGACCGGATATGGAATCTCTGGCAAAAGCGATTTCTTCCGGTTCTCTTCGAGGAGCCAGAGGAAACTCGGGAGTAATCCTTTCTCAGCTTCTGAGAGGATTTACAAAGACGATCCGGGAAGAAAAAGAAATCGATACGATCGTACTTGCACAGGCATGTGAGCGTGCAAGAGTAACTGCTTATAAGGCGGTCATGAAACCGAAAGAAGGTACGATCCTGACAGTTGCAAAAGGAATCGCTCAGAAAGCAGCTGAGATGGCAGAGGTGACAGATGATCTGGAAGAGTTTTTGCCGGCAGTTCTGGAATATGCCAAAGAAGTGCTGGATCAGACACCGGAGATGCTTCCTGTACTGAAAGAAGCCGGCGTAGTGGATTCCGGCGGACAGGGACTTCTGGAAGTGTTACATGGCGCCTATGATGCATTTCTTGGCAAAGAGATCGATTACAGTGCAATCGAAGCAAGTGCAGGAACAAAGATGACCAAAGCAGGTGCGCAGGCTGAAGCAGACATCAAGTTCGGATATTGTACAGAATTTATCATTATGACAGATAAGGACTTTACAGAAGCAGATGAAATGGAGTTTAAATCCTACCTGGAGTCCATTGGAGATTCCATCGTATGTGTGGCGGATGAAGACATTGTAAAGATCCATGTTCATACAAATCATCCGGGACTGGCCTTTGAAAAAGGACTCACATACGGACAGCTTTCCCGTATGAAGGTTGACAACATGAGAGAAGAGCATCAGGAAAAGCTGATCCGTGATGCGGAAAAAGTTGCAGCAGAACAGGCGAAAAAAGCGCCTCGCAAGCCGGTTGGGTTTATTGCAGTATCCATCGGAGAAGGGATGAACGAGATTTTCAGAGAACTTGGTGTGGATTATCTGATCGAAGGGGGTCAGACGATGAACCCAAGTACAGAGGATATGCTCACTGCGATCGATGCAGTCAATGCAGATCACATTTTCATTCTGCCGAATAACAAGAACATTGTCCTGGCAGCAAATCAGGCAAAAGATCTGACAAAGGACAAAGATATCATCGTGATTCCGACAAAGACAGTTCCACAGGGAATTACGGCGATCATCAACTATATGCCGGAAGAGGACGTCGATACCAACATGGAGACCATGCTGGAAGAGATCAAGAATGTAAAGACGGGGCAGGTTACGTACGCTGTGCGTGATACCCATATTGACGATAAAGAGATCCATGAAGGAGATATCATGGGAATCGGTGATGCCGGAATCCTTTCTGTTGGTCAGTCAGTAGAGCAGACGACAAAAGAGATGCTTTCTCAGCTTGTGGATGATGATACAGAACTGATCAGTCTGTATTACGGACAGGATGTTCTGGAAGAAGATGCAGAGCGCTTTGCAGGCGAGATTGAAGAGATCTATCCGGATGTAGATGTTGATTTCCACTGCGGCGGACAGCCGATCTACTACTACGTATTATCTGTAGAATAGGAAGTTGTTTCATTTATGAGAGAATCTGAAAGAATCAGCGTCTTAAAAGGCGTTGGTGAAAAAACAGAACAATTATTTATAAAAGCAGGTGTCCATACCATTGGGGACCTGCTTGCGTATTATCCGAGGATGTATGATATCTATGAAGATCCGATTTCCATCGGAGAGATCCAGGAGGGAAAGACAGTCACTGTCACCGGCGCGATCTTCGGGAGGATCCAGGTCAGTCAGAATAAAAAAATGCAGATCACCACACTCTATCTGAAAGACATGACCGGCACTTTGAAAGTAATCTGGTTTCGGATGCCGTTTCTTCGCAACACACTGGGGCGGGGCGGCGTGATCACTCTGCGCGGAAGGATTGTGCGCAAAAAGGACGCACTGGTGATGGAGCATCCGGAGATTTTCTATCCCAGTGCCTCTTACGAGGAAAAAAGAAATACAATGCAGCCCGTTTATGCCCTGACGGCAGGACTGACCAATAATGCAGTAAAAAAAGCGGTCGCTCAGGCATTGGAGCAGGTGGAAGGAATCCGGGAATTTCTTCCGGAAGAGCTGATCTGCCGATATCACCTTCTGGATCGAAGAACTGCAATGGAAGGAATCCATTTCCCGGAGACAAAAGAAGAATTCTATGAAGCAAGAAAGCGCTTTGTATTTGAAGAATTTCTGATTTTCGTGCTTTCCCTGCGAATGATCAAGGAACGGGAAGACCGTGCCAAGAATCATTATGGATTCTGTGATCAGCCGAAGGTGGACGAATTTCTTCACGCACTTCCCTATGAACTGACAGGCGCACAGAAGAAAGTATGGCAGGAGATTTTGCGGGATATCTCCGGAGAATCTGTCATGTCAAGGCTGGTACAGGGAGATGTGGGATCCGGAAAAACGATTGTGGCACTTCTTGCTTTGATGTATACCGGCTTAAATGGATATCAGAGCGCGATGATGGCACCCACAGAAGTGCTTGCCAGACAACATTATGAAAATATCAGCGGCATGCTGGAAGCATACGGAATCCCGCTGAAAACGGAGCTCCTTACCGGTTCCATGACAGCAAAGGCAAAACGGGAGGCTTATGCCAGAATTGAAGCGGGAGAGGCAGACATTGTGATCGGAACTCATGCACTGATTCAAGAAAAAGTGCAGTATCAGAATCTGGCGCTGGTGGTAACAGATGAGCAGCATCGTTTTGGAGTCAAACAAAGAGAGACGCTGGCAGGAAAAGGAGTGCTGCCTCACATTCTGGTCATGAGCGCCACCCCGATCCCGCGGACACTGGCAATCATCCTCTATGGAGATCTGGATATTTCAGTCATCGATGAATTGCCAAAAAACAGACTTCCGATCAAAAATTGTGTGGTGGATACCGGATATCGGAATACAGCGTATACATTTATGAAAAAACAAGTGCAATCAGGCAGGCAGTGCTATGTGATCTGTCCGATGGTCGAGGAGAGTGAAGCGCTGGAAGCAGAAAATGTAACCGATTATTCCCAGATGCTTCAGGATATCATGGGTGAGTCTGTCAAAGTAGGGTGTCTTCACGGAAAAATGAAGCAGGCACAAAAAGATGAGATTATGGAAGCATTCGGGAAAAATGAGATCCAGATCCTTGTATCCACAACGGTGATCGAAGTCGGGATTGATGTTCCGAATGCAACAGTTATGATGATCGAAAATGCAGAACGTTTTGGCCTCGCTCAGCTTCATCAGCTCCGCGGCCGGGTAGGAAGAGGAGGACATCAGTCCTACTGTATTTTTATGAGTCCTTCCAAATCAAAAGAAACAAAAGAGCGTCTGGGTATCCTCAATCAGTCCAATGACGGATTTTTTATCGCGGGAGAAGATTTAAGACTTCGGGGACCGGGCGATCTCTTTGGAATCCGGCAGAGCGGTCTGATGGATTTTAAACTGGGAGATGTGTTCCAGGATTCTCTGATCCTAAAACAAGCTGCCGAAGCAGCAGGAGAGCTGCTGCGGACGGATCCCGGACTGAAATCAGAAAGAAACCGGCGTCTGGCCGATCGCCTAAAACATTATCTGTCAGATGTGATGTTAGAAATGACACTTTAAAAATACCAGAACTTACCAGATTAAAAATAAGATTCCTCCATATACTATGGATGTAACACAAGCGAACGGAATGCAGACACATGAGACGAGCCGCATCACAATGCAGCAGCTTTCATGTCGATGCGGCCCGGGCTTAGGTTATAAAACTACAAAAAGAGGTAACAAGAGAAGTTACGAAAAGGAGGAAATTATCATGGCAAGTCGTTCATCTAATCGAGCAGCAGTACCAGAAGCAAAGGGAGCACTGGACAAATTCAAATACGAGGTAGCAAGCGAGCTCGGAGTACCGCTGTCAGACGGTTACAACGGAGACTTAACTTCCAAACAGAACGGATCTGTAGGTGGTTATATGGTAAAGAAAATGATCGAGCAGCAGGAAAAACAGATGGCTGGTAAATAAGCAGTCACTGTTGCCAATGCGAAATCAGGCGGAAAAAAGCACTTGGGATTGACCTGAGTGCTTTTTTCTGCTAAAATTCAGCATAGTTGAGAAAGTGGAGGTGCGCAATGAGAGTGATCGCAGGAACTGCAAAGAGACTGCAGTTAAAAACTTTGGACGGAATGGAGACCAGACCAACAACAGACAGGATCAAAGAGACACTGTTCAATATGATCGCGCCGTCTGTTTTCGGAAGCGTTTTTCTGGACTTGTTTGCCGGAAGTGGCGGAATTGGCATCGAGGCATTGAGCAGAGGCGCCAAAGAGGCTGTTTTTGTCGAAAAGAATCCAAAAGCGATGGCCTGTGTCAAAGAAAATTTAAAATATACAAAGCTTTCTGAGAAAGCGATGACCATGACGAAAGATGTGCTGACAGCTCTGTACCAGCTGGAAGGCGAGAAAGTGTTTGATTTTGTATTTATGGATCCTCCGTATGATCAGGATCTGGAGAGGCAGGTTCTTGCGTATCTGTCCGGTTCCGAACTGATTTATGAGGATACCGTGATCATTGTGGAAGCATCAAAGCATACGGACTTTTCTTATCTGGAAGATTTGGGGTTCACATTAATCAAAGAGAAAGAATACAAGACGAACAAGCATGTTTTCATTGAGAAAGCTGGAAAGGAAATGATATGTTAAGAGCCATTTATCCGGGCAGTTTTGACCCTGTTACATACGGACATTTAGATATTATCCGCAGATCCTGTAAAATTGTGGATGAACTGGTTGTCGGTGTGCTGAATAATAATGCGAAAATGCCGTTGTTTTCTGTAGAAGAACGTGTTAAAATGTTAGAGGAAGCGACCAAAGATCTGACAAATGTCAGAATTGTTCCATTTCACGGACTTTTGATAGATTTTGCCCGTCAGATGGATGCCTTTGTGATCATCAGAGGACTTCGGGCAATTACAGATTTTGAATATGAATTGCAGATGTCGCAGACGAACCATAAACTGGAGCCGGATCTGGAGACGATGTTTCTGACTACCAGTATTGAATATTCTTACTTAAGCTCTACAACCGTCAGGGAGATTGCCGCTTATGGGGGAGATGTATCACAGTTTGTGCCAGAAGCGGTAGCAGGAGAGTTGGAAGCGAAGATGAAAGCAAAAAGGAGAGTGTAACTATGAGCAGCCGTATTGAACAGATTATTGAGGAGATTGAAGAGTACATTGACAAAGATTGTAAGTTTCAGCCGTTATCCTCGACAAAGATTATTGTAAATAAAGAACATCTGGATGAGCTTTTGAGAGAACTCAGAATGAAGACTCCGGATGAGATCAAGAGATATCAAAAGATCATCAGCAACCGGGATGCGATCCTTGCGGATGCAAAAGCAAAAGCCGATGCGATGATCGAAGAAGCACAGGTACAGACAACAGAGCTTGTCAGTGAGCATGAGATCATGCAGCAGGCATATGCACAGGCAAATGAGATCGTGACACAGGCGACTGCACAGGCTCAGGAGATCATCGACAATGCAACAATGGATGCAAATGAGATCCGTATGGGTGCGATCCAGTATACCGATGATCTGCTTGCCAATGCAGAGAGTATTATCGGTCATACATTAGACAGCTATACGACAAAATATGACGGACTGATCAACTCCCTTCAGGAGTGTTATGATGTTGTCCGCACGAATCGTGCAGAATTAGAGTCTCCGACTCCGGAAGAAGGACAGGAGTTCTCAGGCGAAGCATAAAAGATATAAGATGCCAAGCAGGCTGGTTACCAGAGTGGTAGCCAGCTTTTGTGTTATGTAGGAAAAGATTGAAAAACCGGCTTTTTGTATCATGCACTGTGTCTGGGCGGCAGCGCATATGCCTCCGAATGCTGTCAGAGAGAGCGCCAAAATGTATTTTACAGGAAAAGAAACGGCAGACATTCCAATCAGCTGAATCCCGTTTGTGATTTCCAAAACCGGCAGAAGAATTTGGACCGCCGGAAAGCAGGATGCCAGGTTTTCTGACAGTGCGATCAACACGGAGAAAAGAATCATATAGCCCCCCACTTTTGTGATTGCTTCAAAGCTGTCCATAATGCAGTGATCCAAAATGTCAAAGGACCAGAACGTATTTTTCTGCCAGCCTGAATCCGGAGCCTGAAATGCCTGTTTTCCCTTCAAATACGTTCTTCTCGTAAAAAAGCTGACCAGAATGGGCGCAGCTGTCAGGATCAGGATGGACGGAATCATCAGTTCGCTTTTTCCCAGTGTTTTCCAGACTACAAAATTGAAAATAAAGACCGGACTTGTATTGTTGCAAAAGGAGAGTAGATACGCTCCTTCCTGCGGTGAAATCTGTTTTGTATGTGTCAGGTCTGCGGAAATTTTGGCGCCCATAGGATATCCGCAGAGAAAGCCTGCAATGATCGCAAAGCTCCCGTTTGGAGAGACCCGGAAGATTTTGTTCAGAAGAGGGCCGAACAGGCGGGCAATCAGACGGATGCAGTTGGTGGACATCAGCAGGTTTGTGATGATCAAAAAGGGAAACAGTGTGGGAAAGACCGTATGAAACCATAGCAGCAGACCTTTGCTGGCTCCATTAAATACATCTTTTGGAAATAAAAGCATAAAGGCAAAACAGATCAGAACTCCGATTCCGGCCAGATTTTTTCTCATAGGAAAACTCCGATTCACTTGTTGTTATATGTATATGACGATATGGGACATTTATCAGTGGAAAGTTTTAGAAGAAACCGGCATACGATAATTTGAAACATCCAACGGGAGAAAGTTCTATGCGTCACAGATATATCAGCTATTTTGCGGGAATTTTTCTTCTGGCATTTTTTGCCGTATTAAATACCGGGGTTTTGATTTCTGTCAGTGGATTTCAGAGACTTCAAAACCCGGTGGTATCTCAGCCTGATTTTCGCAGGCAGCCTGTTTCTGAAACCATGCAGGTTTATTTGAAACAGGCTGCAGATCCGGGACGGGACGTGGGACTCTACTGGATGGCAACAGACTTTGAAAACCGCAGATTTCCAGGAAAAGTCTCACCCTCCGGATTTCAGAAGCTGTACAGCCAATGGCGAAACCAAACGGGCTGGGATGCTTATGTGCAATCATGCAGGGCAATCTGGAATGATGTAAAATATTTCCCCATCCCGCAGTCTCTGGATGATACCGAGGATAAGATTTCTTATGTTGATTCCTGGATGTTTGAACGAAATTACGGAGGAAAACGGGGGCATGAGGGGACAGATATTATGGCAGAGAAAAATACGCCTGGGTATTATCCTGTTGTAAGCATGACGGATGGTGTCGTAACCGAAAAAGGCTGGCTGGAAAAGGGCGGCTGGAGGATTGGGATCACGGCACCGACGGGAGCGTATTTTTATTATGCACATCTGGATTCTTATGCGGAGCTTGAGAAGGGAGATCCGGTAAAGGCAGGAGATTTGCTCGGATATATGGGGGACAGCGGATATGGAGAGGAGGGAACAACAGGGGAGTTTCCGGTGCATCTCCACCTTGGAATTTATCTGAAAGAAGGAACGGAAGAAATCAGCATAAATCCGTATCCGGTGCTGCAGTATGCAGAAAATGCCAGAATAAAATGTGTGTATTCCAGGTAGTCTTACTATAGGAATTATGGTATAATCATGTTCATGTGGAGGAATGAATATGAATTTACCAAATACATTTGAAGAAAAGATGAAACACCTTTTGGGTGAAGAATATGAGGATTATTTAAAATGCTATGAGGAGCCGCGTCATTACGGACTCCGTGTTAATACAAACAAAATTTCCGTGGAGGATTTCTTGAAAATCGCTCCATGGCCGCTGCGTCCGGTTCCATGGATCTCAAATGGATTTTATTATGACGGAGATCAGATCCAGCCGGCAAAGCATCCGTACTATTTTGCAGGACTGTATTATCTGCAGGAGCCAAGCGCGATGACACCGGCAGACCGGCTTTTGATCGAGCCGGGAGACCGGGTGCTGGATGTATGTGCTGCTCCCGGAGGAAAGGCGACAGAGCTTGGGGCAAAGTTACAGGGAAAAGGAGTTCTGATGGCAAATGACATCAGCAATTCCAGAGCCAAAGGTCTGCTGAAGAATATTGAATTATTCGGAATCGGAAATATGCTGGTGCTCAGCGAAGAGCCGGGCAAGCTGACCGAGTATTTTCCGGAATATTTTGACAAGATCCTGATCGATGCTCCGTGTTCCGGAGAAGGAATGTTTCGAAAAGATAAAAAGATGGTCAAAGCATGGGAAGAGCATGGTCCGGAGTTTTTCTCAAAAATTCAGCGAAGTATCATCACGCAGGCGGCATCCATGCTGCGTCCGGGTGGAATGATGCTGTATTCTACCTGTACCTTTGATCCGTCAGAGAATGAGCAGACCATCGAATATCTGCTGGAAGAATATCCTGAGTTTGAGATTTGTGAGATGGCAGGATATGAAGGCTTTGCACCGGGAATGCCGGAAGTAACAGACAGCAAAAACCCGAATCTTGCAAAGACAGTCCGGATTTTTCCGCATCGAATGGAAGGGGAAGGGCATTATCTTGCACTGTTGAAAAAGGGGGAAGGCTCTCCGATTGCTCTGAAAGAAAAAGATTCTAAAAAAGGCGGAAAACTGCCGGAAGAGCTGGAAGAGTTTTTCCGGAACGTTTCCTGGAAACCGGAAGCATCAAGATTGGATATCCATGGAGAGAGAGTCTACTATATGCCGAAGGGACTTCCAAAGCTGAACGGTGTCCGCTTTTTAAGAACCGGATTGCTGCTCGGAGAACTTAAGAAAAAGCGGTTTGAACCGAGTCAGGCGTTTGCAATGTCACTGAAAAAAGAAGAGTATGCCAATATTCTGGATTTATCCGTACAGGATGAACGTGTGATCAAATATTTAAAAGGAGAGACTCTGGATGTAGAAGATCTTGTCTCCCGCAAGGAGAAAGGATGGTATCTGGTCTGTGTGGACGGATATCCGCTTGGATTTGGAAAACTGGCAAACCAGACGCTGAAAAATAAATATCTGCCGGGCTGGCGCTGGCAGTCATAAGGATGAAAAGAAATGAAGATAAGACTGGATAAATATCTCGCAGATATGGGAATGGGCACAAGAACAGAAGTAAAGCGGGCAATTTCCAAGGGCAGAGTGTCTGTGGATGGCGCTTGTGTGAAAAAGTCGGAAACAAAGATCGATACCGAAGAGACAACTGTTGTATTCGACGGTCAGATTGTTGGCTATACAAAAAAAGAATATTATATGCTGCACAAGCCTGCCGGGGTGATTTCGGCAACAGAGGATGCCAGAGAAAAGACCGTGATCGACCTGATTGTTTCCCGCAAAAGAAAGGATCTGTTTCCGGTAGGACGTCTGGATAAAGATACCGAAGGGTTGCTGCTGATCACCAATGACGGGGAACTGGCGCATAGGCTGCTTTCCCCGAAAAAGCATGTAGATAAGACGTATTATGCGAAAGTGCAGGGGATCGTTACGCAGGAAGATGTCCGTAAATTTGCGGAAGGCGTGGATATCCATGAGAAAAAGCTGACTGCCCCTGCAGTGCTGGAAGTAGTAAAGTCGGGAGAAGTTTCAGAGATTCTTCTGACGATCTGCGAAGGAAAGTTTCATCAGGTGAAGCGGATGTTTGAAGCAGTCGGTAAGAAAGTCATTTATCTGAAGAGGCTCAGTATGGGACCGCTTCAGCTGGATGAAACTTTAATGCCCGGTGAATATCGGGAATTGACAGAGAAAGAGAAGGATGCACTATGCTCAGTGGAAAAAAAGCAGTAATTTTTGATATGGATGGGACGCTGACGGATTCCATGTGGATCTGGCCGGAAGTAGACCGGATCTTTTTAAAGAAATACCATCTGACCCCGCCGCCGGGATTCGCCAAGGCATTGGAGGGAAAAAGCTATACAGAGACCGCACAGTATTTTCTGGATGTATTTCCAGAGCTCTCCTGTTCGCTGGAAGATGTGCAAAAGGAGTGGATCGATATGACACTGCATCTGTATCAGACCCAAGTAGAGCTAAAGCCGGGGGCAAAAGGATTCCTGGAATTTTTAAAACAGGAGCAGATCCTGATGGGAATTGCTACGAGCAATGCAAAGGAGCTGGCTCTTGCCGCTCTGGACGCGCTGCAGATCCGGGAGTATTTTTCTTCTGTACGCACCGGATGTGAAGTGAAAAAAGGAAAGCCTGCACCGGATGTTTATCTGAAAGTGGCAGAGGATCTCGGTGTACAGCCGGAAGAGTGTCTGGTATTTGAAGACGTTCCAAAGGGGATCGAAGCCGGGCGCAATGCGGGAATGACAGTGTGTGCAGTGGATGATGCATTCTCGGCAAGTGATGAAAAAGAGAAAAAAGAAAAGGCGGACTATTTTATCCGCAGTTATGATGAGATCCAAGCAAAAACATATGAAAGATGTGGAGTATAAATACATGAGAGAAAGGTTTTTACCAATTTGCAGACAGGATATGAAAGACAGAGGATGGGACCGGGTTGATTTTGTCTATATTACCGGGGATGCGTATGTCGATCATCCATCTTTTGGTCCTGCCGTGATCACAAGACTTCTGGAATCCAGAGGCTATCGGATCGGGATCATTTCCCAGCCGGACTGGAAGGACAAAGACAGTGTGACCATATACGGAGAGCCAAGGCTTGCATTTTTAGTATCTGCCGGCAATATGGATTCCATGGTGAATCACTATTCTGTCTCCAAAAAGCGCAGAAAATCCGATGCCTATACGCCCGGCGGCGTGATGGGCAGACGTCCGGATTATGCAACCGTGGTCTATGGAAACCTGATCCGTCAGACCTACAAACAGACGCCGGTTATTCTCGGCGGAATTGAAGCGAGCCTTCGAAGGCTTGCACACTATGATTACTGGTCTGACCGGCTGAAACGTTCCGTCCTTCTGGATTCCGGAGCAGATATGATTTCCTATGGGATGGGCGAACACTCGATCGTAGAGATTGCGGAAGCCCTGGATGCAGGAATTGCCGTGTCAGATATCACTTACATCAGCGGGACAACAGTCAAGACAAAATCTCTGGATTCGGTTTATGATGCCGTGATGCTTCCGTCTTTTGAAGAATTAAAAGCGGACAGGCTTTCTTATGCCAGAAGTTTTTACACCCAGTACTGTAATACGGATCCATTTTCCGGAAAGCGTCTGGTCGAACCGTATTCCGAACATTTATATGTGGTACAGAACCCTCCGGCAAAACCGCTGACGCAGATGGAGATGGACGATGTCTATGCACTGCCGTTTACCCGCTGTGCCCATCCGGATTATGAAAAACTGGGAGGAGTTCCGGCGACCGCAGAGATCAAGTTCAGTCTGATCAGCAACAGGGGCTGTTTTGGCGGATGCAGCTTCTGCGCACTGACCTTCCACCAGGGGCGGATCGTACAGACACGAAGTCACGAATCTCTGCTGCAGGAGGCAAAGGAGATCACGCAGGATCCTGATTTTAAGGGATATATCCATGATGTGGGCGGACCGACTGCAAATTTCCGGCATCCATCCTGTGAAAAGCAGATGACCAAAGGCGTGTGTAAGACAAAGCAGTGTCTGTTCCCGACACCTTGCAAAAACCTGAATGCAGATCACAAAGACTATGTAGCACTTCTGCGAAAGCTGAGAAAAGTTCCGAAAGTGAAGAAAGTCTTTATCCGTTCCGGAATTCGTTTCGACTATCTGCTGGCGGACGCAGATGATACGTTTTTGAAAGAATTATGTGAGTATCATGTCAGCGGACAGTTAAAGGTGGCACCGGAACACGTTTCAGATCCGGTTCTTTCTATGATGGGAAAACCGGCCAACAATGTGTATGAGACCTTTACGAAAAAGTTTTATGCCATGAACCAGAAAATCGGAAAAGAGCAATATCTGGTGCCGTATCTGATGTCCTCTCATCCGGGATCGACGTTAAAAGAAGCAGTGGAACTGGCAGAATACTGCAGAGATCTTGGATATATGCCAGAGCAGGTGCAGGACTTCTATCCGACTCCGTCTACGATTTCTACCTGTATGTACTATACCGGTGTGGATCCGCGGACAATGAAACCGGTCTATGTTCCGAAAAATCCGCATGAGAAAGCCCTGCAGAGAGCGTTGATCCAGTATCGGAATCCGGAAAACTATGATCTGGTTGCAGAGGCGCTGAAAAAAGCCGGTAGAACAGATCTGATCGGATTTGAAAAGAATTGTCTGATCCGCCCGCGCAGATTGAAAAAGGAACAGCCTGTCAAAACGGGCAGACCAAAACAGAAGAAAAAGACCATACGGAATGTACAGAAAAAGAAGACAGAAAAGAGGCGTGGAAGACGAAAATTGCAGTGATCACCGGGGCATCCTCCGGTATGGGGCGGGAGTTTGTCCGCCAGATTCCGCATTTCTATATGAACCTGGATGAATTGTGGATCATTTCACGCAGAAAAGACCGACTGGAAGCGATCGCGAAGACCTGTTCGGTTCCGGTCCGCATCTTTGCAGGAGATCTGACAGATCCGATGTTTCTGCAAACGGTCAAAGATACACTGCAGCGTCTAAGACCCGATATCCGGATGCTGGTGAATGCAGCAGGCTTCGGAAAAAGCGGTACTGTTTTGGATATCGCAAAAGAAGAGTGGCCCGCACAAAGTGAGATGGTGCGTCTCAACTGCGAGGCATTGACAAACATGACGCTTTTGTGTGCGCCCTATCTGTCACAAGGAAGTCGGCTCCTGCAGATTGCATCTGCTGCGGCATTTGCTCCGCAGCCCGGGTTTGCGGTTTATGCAGCCACCAAATCTTATGTACTCAGCTTTTCCAGAGCTCTTGGCGCAGAGTGGAAGAAAAAAGGAATCTATGTCACTGCAGTCTGTCCGGGACCTGTGGACACAGAATTTTTTGAGCGGTGCGGGCAACCTGAAAATCCGCTCAAAAAAATGACAATGGCAAAGGCTCCAAACGTAGTAAAACAGGCACTTCTGGATGCGAGACGAAAAAAAGCAGTCTCAATCTTCGGGTTCTGGATGAGGGCACTGTACATACTGGTCAGGATCGTTCCGGTCAGTTGGATTTTAAACGTACAGACCATTGGAAAAAAGTAGGAGAGAAGAACAAATGAAGCGAATCGAAAAAGGAACTCCAGGTTATCTGGATTATAAGAAAAAAGTAGAAATCATCCGGACTGTGATTTATTTTCTGCTCGTAGCTGCCATTTTTACACTGGGCTACGTACAGACAAAAACAAGAAGCAATCTTCTGACAGTAGTGGCAATTCTCGGCTGTCTTCCTGCCGCAAAAGCGCTGGTGGGAGTTATCACCAGGTTTCCTTATGCTTCTGTAGATCAGAAGCTGGTTCATGAGGTTGATACAAAAGCACCGCATACGACCAGAGTATACGATCTTGTCCTGACAACCCGTGAAAAAATCATGCCGGTGGAGTGTGTGGTGATCTCCAACGGAACGGTATTTGGATACACAGACAGCAAAAAGGTCGATTTAAACGTCCTTTCCAAACATATCAGGGATATGATGACGCAGAATCGTCTTTCGTATTCCACTGTGAAATTTTATCAGGATTATAAGGTTTTTCTCTCCAGGATCGAAGGACTGGAATCGATCGCCATGGTAGAAAATGCCAAAATAAACGGAGAGGAAGAAGCGCAGACCAGACAGCTTCTTTTAAACCTCTCCATGTAATGAGGAGTTACAAAACATGCAGGAAATCAAGATTACAGAACAGGAAGCCGGGCAGCGGTTTGACAAGCTGCTTAGCAAATACTTAAATAAAGCTCCGAAGAGTTTTTTGTACAAAATGCTCCGGAAAAAAAATATTACGCTGAACGGGAAAAAGGCGTCCGGCAATGAAAAGCTGGTAAAGGGCGACTGTGTAAAATTATTTTTATCAGATGAAACGATCCAAAAATTTTCGGAAGCGTTTTCCGGCTATACAAATGTCAGTCTGGACATTCTCTATGAGGATGCGGATATTATTCTGATCAATAAGCCTGTGGGGATGCTCTCCCAGAAAGCAGCAAGGTCAGATGAGTCTTTGGTGGAGCATCTGATTTCTTATCTGATCCAGAGCCATGCACTGACAGAGGAGGATCTCCGGACATTCAGACCTTCCATCTGCAACCGTCTGGACCGCAATACAAGCGGAATTGTAGCGGCAGGGAAAAGCATGGCAGGACTGCAGTCACTCAGCCAGATGTTTCATGATCGCACCATTGGAAAATATTATCTCTGCCTGACAGCGGGAATCATCGAAAAACCGAGCCGGGTAGAAGGATGGCTTTTTAAGGACGAGCGCACCAACAAAGTAGAAATACTGTTTCAGGAAAGACCTGGAAGTGCACGGATCATCACCGAATACCGTCCGATAAAGTCCCATGACGGTGTAACGCTTTTAGAAGTGCATCTGATCACCGGAAAGACCCACCAGATCCGTGCCCATCTGGCTTCGGTCGGACATCCGCTGATTGGAGACCACAAATACGGAGCATCGCAGATCAACCGGGAATACGAGCAGAAATATCACTTGCAGTCACAGCTTCTTCATGCTGCCAGACTGCAGTTTCCGGTATGTACGCAAACCTTATGCAGCGTATCCAAGAAAGAGTTTACAGCGCCGCTTCCGAAACAGTTTTACAGGATTGCAGCCGAAAAAGGGGTGTTGTAATGGGAACCTGGAATTCAAGGGGACTTCGTGGTTCTACCCTGGAAGATATGATCAATTACACAAATACCCGGTATGAAGAAATGGGACTGGCGCTGATCCAGAAGGTGCCGACCCCGATCACTCCGGTTCGGATTGACAAGGAACGGCGTCATATCACACTTGCCTATTTTGACAAGGTCAGCACCGTGGATTATATCGGAGCTGTTCAGGGAATTCCCATTTGTTTTGACGCAAAAGAGTGTGCCGCAGATACATTTCCGCTTCAGAATGTTCACGAACATCAGGTTTCTTTTATGGAGAAGTATGAAAAACAGCAGGGGATTTCTTTTCTGATTATTTATTATAGTCAGAAAGAAACGTTGTATTACATGAGATTTGAAGAACTTTTGAAATTCTGGAAACGGGCACAGTCCGGCGGGCGCAAAAGTATTCGGTTTGAAGAACTTTCCCCGGAATATTTTATGGCCTTGAAAAATCATTGTTTTGTCCCGTATCTGGATTATATTCAAAAAGATTTGGATGACAGGGATTGACAGAAGAAATGAAAGTTCGTATAATTACAGAATAATTTAATGTATTAGCATAGTAAAGTGAAAGGGTGTTATGAATTATGGAACAAAAGTTACATACTCCCGAAGGAGTTCGAGATATTTACAGTAATGAATGCAGAGCAAAGCTGGCAGTACAGGATAAACTTCATCAGGTGCTGCATCTTTACGGATATCAGGATATTCAGACTCCGACTTTTGAATATTTTGATGTGTTCCGCAAAGAGATCGGAACGATTTCATCCAGAGAGCTGTATAAGTTTTTTGACCGGGAAGGGGATACACTGGCACTTCGGCCGGATATCACTCCTTCGATCGCAAGAGCGGCAGCAACCCTGTTTGAGACCGAAGACTTTCCGATCCGTCTTTGTTATGTGGGAAGTACCTTTATCAATCACAGCAGTTATCAGGGACGCTTAAAAGAGAGTACACAGCTTGGTGCTGAGCTGATCGGAATCGATTCTGTGGAAGCAGATGCCGAGATGATCGCCATGGTCGTAGATGGTCTGAAAAAAGTAGGACTCAAAGAATTTCAGGTGAATATCGGACATGTGGATTTCCTGCAGAGTCTCATGGAAGCTACAGGACTTTCAAAAGAAAAGCAGGAAGAAATCTATAATCTGATCGCAAACCGGAATTTCTTTGGAGTCGAGGAACTCTTAGAGCAGGCGGATGCCTCCCCGGAATTAAAAGAGACGTTCCGTCTGCTTCCGGAGTTCGCAGGAGATGTGGATGTGCTGAAAAAGGCCGTTGAGCATGCGCCTACCGATCAGGCAAAACAAGCGGTGGGACGGCTTTTGAAGATTTACAAATTGCTTGCATTGTATGGGGCTGATGATTATGTGACTTTTGATCTGAGTATGAGCGGTCATTATGGATACTATACCGGGATTGTATTTCGGGCCTATACTTACGGAACCGGTGATGCCATTGTGACAGGCGGACGTTATGACCATCTTCTGGAAAAGTTCGGAAAGCAGACGCCGTCGATCGGATTTGCCATTATCATTGATGAACTGCAAAACGCTCTGTCCAGACAGAAGATCACTGTGGAGACCGGGCACAACAATCTCATCGTGTATACCGATGCCACAGAAAAATGGGCCATTGCACTGGCAAAAGATTTCCGTGAAAAAGGAAAATACATGGAACTTTTGAAACGGACTGAGGAAGATTCAAAAGAGACCTTTATCGCTTACGGGAAACGGACACATGCGGTCAGCATGCTGTATTTGAACGAGAATCTGACGATTGACATGGTAAACCTCTCTACCGGAGAAGAAAAGAAGGTAAATGCCAGAAAAAAAGCGAAAGCGAGGGAGAACAGATGAAATATTTAACCTTTGCCCTGACCAAGGGACGCCTGGCAAGTAAAACACTGGAGATGCTGGAACAGCTTGGAATCACCTGTGAAGAAATGAAAGAGAAGGATTCCAGAAAACTGGTGTTTGTCAATGAAGAATTAAAATTAAAGTTTTTCCTCGCAAAAGGACCGGATGTTCCGACTTATGTCGAATATGGAGCAGCAGATATTGGAGTTGTCGGCAAAGATACGATCGTGGAAGAAGGACGCAACGTACACGAGGTACTGGATCTTGGATTCGGCTCCTGCAGAATGTGTGTATGCGGACCACAGGATGCCAAAGAGCTTTTGGAGCATCGTGAGGTGATCCGCGTGGCAACCAAATACCCAAAGATTGCAAAGGACTATTTTTATAATAAGAAGCATCAGACCGTAGAGATCATCAAGATGAACGGCTCCATTGAGCTGGCACCGATCGTCGGGCTTTCTGAAGTGATCGTTGATATTGTGGAGACGGGCTCTACCTTAAAGGAAAACGGACTGACGGTGCTTGAAGAAGTGTGTCCGCTTTCTGCGCGCATGATTGTAAATCCGGTCAGCATGCGGATGGAGAATGACCGGATCCGTGATCTGATCGGAAGGATCCGAAATCTTTTGGAGGGGGAAACAGTATGAGAATTGAACGATTAGATGAAACAACCAGAAAAAATCTGCTCGAAGATCTGCTCAAAAGAAGTCCCAACAGTTATGGAACGTATGAAGCAAGTGTCCGCGAGATTCTGGATGAAGTAAAAAACAGACGTGACGAAGCCGTGTTCGCTTATACGGAAAAATTTGACGGTGCAGCACTTAATGCGGGTAATATTCAGGTAACAGAAGAAGAGATTCAAAAAGCCTATTCCCAGGTGGATTCCTCTCTTCTGAATGTCATCCGAAAATCACTGAAAAATATCGAATCCTATCATGCAAAACAGATGCAGTACAGTTGGTTTGACAGCAAACCGGACGGTACGATCCTGGGACAGAAAGTGACGCCGCTTCAAAGGGTTGGTGTGTATGTACCGGGAGGAAAGGCTGTTTATCCGTCTTCTGTTCTGATGAATATCGTTCCCGCAAAAGTGGCTGGTGTGGATGAGATCATTATGGTCACGCCGCCGGGAAAAGACGGTAAAGTCAATCCGGCAACGCTGGTTGCGGCAAAGGAAGCGGGTGTGGATGCAGTCTATAAAGTGGGCGGTGCACAGGCAATCGCAGCACTTGCTTATGGAACCGAGAGCATCCCGAAAGTGGATAAGATTGTGGGACCGGGCAATATCTATGTAGCACTTGCCAAAAAAGCAGTGTACGGTCATGTCAGCATTGATTCGATCGCAGGACCGAGTGAGATCCTTGTTCTTGCAGATGAGACTGCCAATCCACGTTACGTGGCAGCGGATCTTCTGTCCCAGGCAGAACATGATGAGCTGGCATCTGCAATTCTTGTGACGACCAGTGAAGAACTGGCAGAAGAAGTATCCCGGGAAGTGGACGGATTTGTAAAAGAGCTCTCCAGAGGCGAGATCATTCAGAAATCTCTGGATAACTATGGGCATATTCTGATCGCCGAGACGCTGGATGACGCGATCGACGCTGCAAACGAAATCGCATCTGAGCATCTGGAAATCGTGACAAAAGATGCATTTACCGTGATGACCAAGATTCGCAATGCGGGTGCCATCTTTATCGGAGAATACAGCAGTGAGCCTCTTGGAGATTATTTTGCAGGACCAAATCATGTCCTTCCGACAAACGGGACTGCCAAATTCTTCTCTCCGTTGTCTGTAGATGACTTTTTGAAAAAATCCAGCATTATTTCTTACTCAAAAGAAGCGTTGGAGGCCGTACATCAGGACATCGAGCAGTTTGCAAAAGCAGAACAGCTCACGGCACATGCAAACTCCATCCATGTCCGCTTTGAAAAGAGGGATTAAAAATGAAGCAGCGCGCAGCAACAATCGAACGAAAAACAAAAGAGACGGACATTTCTCTGACGATCAATCTGGATGGAACCGGGGAAAATGAGATTGCAACCGGAATTCCATTTTTTGATCATATGCTGAATGGATTTGCCAGACATGGTCTGTTTGATCTGAAGGTGCACGTAACAGGAGATCTGGAGGTGGATTCCCATCATACGATCGAGGATACTGGGATCGTACTGGGGCAGGCAATCGCAGCAGCACTGGGAGAAAAAAAAGGGATCAAGCGTTACGGAAGCTTTCTGCTTCCTATGGACGAGACACTCGCCATGTGTGCAGTAGACTTATCCGGTCGCCCTTACCTGAATTATCAGGCAGAGTTTACAGTGGAAAAACTGGGAACTCTGGATACAGAGATGATCCGTGAATTCTTTTATGCAGTCTCTTACAGCGCAGCGATGAACCTGCATTTAAAGATCGTAGACGGAGGAAACAATCACCATATGGCAGAAGCCTTGTTCAAGGCATTTGGAAAGGCTCTGGATATGGCAACCATGGAGGAACCACGTATGAACGGGGTATGGTCTACGAAAGGCAGCTTATAAAGGAGAACAAAACGATGAGTTATAAAAGATTGATCCCCTGTATCTTTATTTACAAGGGAAAAGCAATAAAATGGTTTGATGATAAAGAAGTCGTCTCAGACGATGTGATCGGGCTTGCAAAGCAGTACTGTGACAAAGGGGCAGATGAGCTGATCGTATTCGATCTGTCCAATACGGATGACGAGCATGATGAAGCAATCGATCTGATGAAAAAAGTGAATCGTGCCATCAGTATTCCAATGGTTGCAGGCGGAAATGTACGCAGACAGGAAGACGTGAAAAAGATTCTGTACACCGGTGCAAAACGGGCAATCCTGAATTTTTCTAAACCGCTGTCGTTTGAACTGATCGAAGAAGTATCCAAACGATTTGGAAAAGAACGGATCGCAGTATCTTTAAATGATTTTGATGCCTTGTTCAAACAGCAGCATCTGATCGACAAATTCAGTTCCGAAATTATTTTCATGCATCGCCTGGATCTGCTTTCTGTGATGAATATCACAGAGATTCCGTGCGTTGTTCTAGACGGACTGCTTCCTGTGATCGTGCAGGACTATAAAACAAAAGAAGTTCTTATGATGGCTTATATGAATGAGGAAGCATTTGATCATACCCTCAAATCCGGAAAAATGACCTATTACAGCCGTAGCAGACAGTGTCGTTGGGTAAAGGGAGAAACTTCCGGGCATTATCAGTATGTAAAAGCGCTGTCGATCGATTGCGACAATGATACGCTGTTGGCACAGGTAGAACAGATAGGTGCTGCCTGTCATACAGGAAACCATACCTGCTTTTACCGTCCGATTGTTGGAAATGAATGCGATTCTAAAAACCCACTTCAGGTATTTGAATCCGTGTATGCAACAATCGAGGACAGAAAACAGCATCCAAAAGAAGGCTCTTATACCAATTATCTGTTTGATAAAGGAATCGATAAGATTTTGAAAAAAGTTGGAGAAGAAGCAACCGAGATCGTGATTGCAGCAAAAAATCCAAATCCGGAGGAAATCAAGTATGAGATTTCGGATTTCCTGTATCATGCCATGGTACTTATGGTGGAACGAGGAGTCACATGGGAAGATATTGTAAAAGAACTGGCGGACAGATAAAGTTCTAGTTCTTGAAAAAAAGACATATGATGGGGTAGGAAGCTCGTCATATGTCTTTTTTACAGGAGGAAATCGATATGAATGATTCAGAAGCACGCAGAAGAGAACTGCTCAGACAGACACGCAGACTTTATCATGAGACAGGCAGAAGCACGCCTGTGATTCATCCGAGATATGGAGAATTAATTCAGGTATGGAAAGCATTGTAGGAATGTGGTATTCTGTTACCGGAGGTTGAACTATGGCATACCAAAGAAGAAAAAGAAGATTTGACAGAAAAAAGGTCGTTCTGGTAGAACGAACGATCTGTATCCTGATTTTGCTCGCTTTGCTGGCACTTGCAGGACGGTGGATCGCAGGACAGCTGTCAAAAGAAGATTCGCAGAAAAAAAAGCAGACAAAGACGCAGACTGATAATACGGCTCAAAAGGAAGATCAAACTGAAGCGGAAAATACGCAGACTCCGGTCTATGATTTCGTATGCAGTGACGGCACCTTATCAGCAGAATTTCAGCAGACACTCTCTGATCGTGCAAAAGAAGATAAAAAAGTACAAAAGATTCTTGCAGATTCCCGCAATTATCCGGTGAGTATGCTGGAGCTTCTGGCAAAAAATGCAGAGACAACAGATTTCGTGGCAGATTATCCGGAGAAGAAAGATGAGGCACCTGCTGAATCCATCGGAGAAGTAAAAGAAGGTGAGATTCCGCTCTTGATCCAGTGGGATGAACGGTGGGGGTATATTCATTATGGAGATGGAATCATAGCGAACAGTGGATGTGGTCCGACAGCGCTTGCTATGGTAGCTGCAGGACTCACCGGAGATAACAGTATTACCCCGTATAAGATCGCATCCTATGCAGACGCCAACGGATATTATGTGGCAGGCTCCGGAAGCAGCTGGAGTCTGATGACGGAAGCCGCTTTGAATTTTAGAGTAGCAGGAACAGAGATTGCATTGTCAGAAAGCTCTGTCACAGAAGAATTGAATGCAGGACATCCGATCATCTGCAGTATGAAGCAGGGCGATTTCACAACAGACGGACATTTTATCGTGCTGACAGGCATGGCAGACGGTAAGATTCAGGTGCATGATCCAAACAGTAAAGAACGAAGCAGCCGTACCTGGGATTATGCGACACTGGAACCACAGATTGAGAATTTGTGGAGTTTTACGAAATTATAATATTTTTTACGCAGGAGATGTAACAGCATGAAATTAAAAAACACAGTCCGGGAATTTGCAGTGATCACATTTGCCATGCTGATTGTATCGGCAGCCGTTTATTTTTTTATGGTTCCCAGTAAAATCGTCATGGGAAGTATTTCCGGTCTGGCGCTGGTATTTTCCCAGCTCACCGGGATTTCCATGTCGATCCTTACGTTCTTTCTAAATGCCATTTTGCTTGTGATCGGATTTTTGCTGATTGGGAAGGATTTTGGGGCGAAGACAATTTACACTTCGATCCTGCTTCCAATCTTTCTCTGGATCTTTGAACGATTGATTCCGGTCACAGAATCCGTTACAGGCAATCAGGTATTTGATCTTGTTACGTATACTCTGATCGTAGCGCTTGGACAGGCCATGTTGTTTCATGTCAATGCCTCTTCCGGCGGGTTAGATATTGTGGCAAAAATTCTCAATAAATTTGCACACATGGAACTTGGAAAAGCTGTCATGCTGTCCGGATTTGTAACAGCAATGACATCTATCCTGGTGTATGACGTACCGACACTCATTGTCAGTCTGCTTGGAACGTATGCAAACGGTATGGCTGTGGATTATTTTATTGATGGATTTAATAAGCGAAAACGGGTGTGCATCATTTCTGATGATTATAAGGAAATTCAGAATTATATCATCCATGATCTGAAACGCGGTGCCACCCTCTATGTCGCCCAGGGCGCCTATGATGAAAAACACCGTACAGAGCTTGTGACGATTCTTGCACAGCAGGAGTACCGGCTGCTTCTCAACTATCTGCACACCACAAAAAAGGACGTGTTTGTAACTGTTTCGACTGTCAATGAAGTGATCGGACAGTGGAATGCAAAGTAACAGGAAAACAAAAGCAAATCAATCCCCCACACCGAAATCGGTTTTTTCATACAGGACTTCCACAGACGGATCTTCCAGAAGGTCGGCATATTTTTGCATAAACCAGTCAACCAGTTCCTGATCCCGTTTGACGTCCGTGCTGTTGTTCGTAAACACATTGACAGTTCCCAATTCAAAATGTGTCTTTAACATCCGGATATCATAATCGATCATTTCTTTTGTCTGGCCTTTGATGCCGACCATCAGGCAGGGTGAGTCAAAGTATTTGCGGACTTCTTCCGGAGAGTCAAAATCTGCATGCTTATTTAAATACTCCTCCCGGAAGGTTTTATCAAATGTTTCCACACCAATTTTAAAAGTAATGGGAATTCCCATATAATCCCGCATTTTCTGCAGATGTTTCCGGTACATCCAGTGGGATTCAAAAAACAGACGGTGGATCTGCTTTTCCGCAATAATTTCTTTGATCATTTTCAGAGTTTCCTCGGGAAGCTCAAAACAGCTTCCCGAATTGATGACTTCCAATACACCGAGTTCTCCGGTGACATGGGAGAGGACTTCCTGATTCAGGGCGTTCATTTCCTGAACATCCCGTGAATTATCCTCAATATAATCGCAGAAACGACATTTTCCCCAGGCGCAAGGTCTGCCTTTTAACAGCACGATTTCCCGCGGATTTTTATTTGTGATCTTATTGTATCTTTCCATGTATATTCTCCTTACTTATTTACTGCTGCTTTAACGGAAGAAGGAAGCAGTGCCAGAAGTACGGCTGTCAGTGCCAGAACGATGGCTCTGTCTGCATAGTCGGTCAATCCCTGAACCATGCATACACTTGCAGTCAGCCCCAGACCAAGATGATGGAACAGCTGCACCAGAAGTGTCGATCCGGACGAGGTGATTCCACCGAATACGATCGCAGTAATCGAAGAGCTGACCAGCGTTCCCGGAATACTGATCATTCCGGCTCCAAACAGGATTTTTCCCAGATCTTTTCCGTCATGAGGCGGCATTTTCCGGAAAACAAAACCGGCCATACATCCGGTGATCATCTGGACCGGAAGGTAATAAAGCGCGTAAATATCGGTTGTCACGCCTCCGATCAGATTACTGACGATTCCGGGAATCATTCCATAAAAAGGCCCCATCACAGCGGCCGCAAACACCGTTCCAAAAGAATCCAGATAAATCGGAAAGCGAAGCAGCAGTGCGATCTGACCTCCGATCAGGTTGATCACCGAACAAAGGGCGAGGATACAAAGTTTATTGGTTGAAAATTTTCTCATAATACGTCTCCTTTCATGATCTGTTCCAGCATGGGCAGGCTTGTTTTCTCTGGTACCCCAAGAACTCTGTCAAAAAACATCTGCATAAATGACAATGGAGATGTCCTGGTCAGAATATAGCTGTTTTTGTGTCCTTTCCAGAAGTCAAATCTGTCTACAACGCTCTGTCCGATGCACAGACCTTCCGTTGCAATTCTCGTACAGGCTTCCATTCCGCTGCAGAGAGTACGGTCGATAAAGTAAGCGACTGCAAGCGGATCATTGATGACACAGCCGATGATTCCTTCCTGTTTCCAGTGAAAATCAAAATAGAACCGGGTAATATTTCGGATACGTTCCCCCATCTGCGGATTCACACAACACATGTATTCTAAAATGTCAGGAGTCAGGACGATTTTTCTTGTCACATCCAGTCCCACCATGTGAATCTGTTTGTCCTGTAAAACAGGCAGTTCTTCAAATGCACGATATACAATTTCTGCGGCATGCGGATCACACCAGTAGTTGTACTCTGCCACCGGAGAGCAGTTTCCATGGCTCTGGCAGCTGCCACCCATACTGATCAGTTCTCCAAGACCGGCAAGACTTTCAGGATCATTTTGAACCAGTCTGGCCAGGTTTGTCAGAGGTCCCAGCGCAATGATCGAAACCGGCTCCTCCTTTTGGGCAGCTTCATGCAGTGTACGGGCAAGAAAGCCCACACCATCCGTATTGATTGTTCCATTTGTGATTTCGGGGTAATGAGATTCGCCGAGACCGTCTTCTCCGTGGGTATCCATAGCATCCACATAAGGACGGACAAGCGGCAGTTCTTCTCCAAGATAAACAGGAATGTCCGGTTGGTTCATCCAGTGCAGAACTTTTTGCGCATTTGCCGCGCCTTTTTTTGCCGGTACATTTCCAGAGACAACTGTGATCCCTAAAATCTCAAGTTCCGGTGATCGCAGCGCCAGCATCAGGGCGAGTGCGTCATCGATCCCGGGATCGCAGTCAATGATGACTTTTTTTGCATTCATTCTCCAATCTCCTTTACTTTTTATTCCGTGGCCAAAGACCACCTTACGAGATACTTGGTTTTTTATACTGGGAAGTTCACGAACCAGTCCAGAGGGCAAAATCCACCTCTGATTTGATAAATGCGAGGTAGAGTATAGCATACCGGAATCTGACTGTACAGAGTTTTCGGGAAAATAATTGAAAAAAATTCACGTAAAGTTCATGTTTATCCTGTATGCTATTGGAAGGAACGCATGATAAGGAGGGATTTCATGTCCAACACAACGAAACAGGACCTGGAAGCATCTTTAAAGAAAGTAATGCTTCAGAAACCTCTGGACAAGATTACGATTTCTGATATTACATCGGATTGCGGAATCAGCAGGATGGCTTTTTATTATCACTTTAAAGATATTTACGATCTGGTTGAGTGGTCCTGTCTGGAGGATGCAAAAAGAGCGCTGCAGGGGAAAAAGACCTATGATACATGGCAGGAAGGCATCCTGCAGATTTTTGAAGCAGTTTTGGAAAACAAGCCGTTTATTCTCAATGCATACCATTCTGTCAGCAGAGAACAGATTGAAAATTATCTGTTTCATCTGACCTATGATCTGCTGAAAGCAGTTGTGGAAGAAAAAACAGCCGGAATGCAGATTCGGGAGGAACAGAAAGAATTTATCGCAAATTTTTACAAATATAGTTTTGTAGGAATCATGCTGGACTGGATCAAACAGGGCATGAAGGAGGACTACAGTGAAATTGTAGACAATATGGCGCTGACGCTGCATGGCAGTATTACGAATTCCGTCCAGAATTTTTTATCAAAAACCGATCCGTGATAAAAATTTTATCAAACGTCCTGATTTGTAAATTGAATTTCATGAATAAAAATCATAGTATATGGGCAGAAACAAAGATATCCGATCTGAATCGGACGACATTTCTGGAAAGGTGGTCATTACTATGGCAAAAAACACGTTGGGATTGGAATTGCTGCGATCGCTGCAGGTGCAGGAGCTGCCACATATATGAAGAAAAAATCTCAGAAAAAGCAAAAGAAGGCACAGATGGATGCCCGGTATCAGGATTACCGGAACACAGAACGCGGAAAACAGGTGAAAAATAAAAAAGGAATCTATTATTCAAATGGAAATTATGAAGCATTTGCCAGACCGGAAAAACCGGAGGGGGTGGAAGAGAAGAGTGCTTATATCGTAGGAAGCGGGCTCGCCTCTCTTGCAGCTGCCTGCTTCCTGGTAAGAGACGGACAAATGCCGGGAGATCATATCCATATCCTGGAAGCAATGGATATTGCAGGAGGCGCATGTGACGGTATCTTCGATCCGACCAGAGGTTACGTGATGCGCGGAGGACGTGAGATGGAAAATCATTTCGAATGTCTGTGGGATCTGTTCCGCAGTATCCCGTCGCTGGAAGTGCCGAATGCATCCGTTCTAGATGAGTTTTACTGGCTGAACAAGCACGATCCGAATTACTCTCTTTGCCGGGCAACTGTCAATCGCGGAGAAGATGCCCATACAGACGGCAAATTTAATTTAAGCCAGAAGGGCTGCATGGAGATCATGAAGCTGTTCCTGACTCCGGATGAAGATCTGTATGACAAGACGATCGAGGATGTTTTTGATGAAGAAGTCTTTGACTCTACATTCTGGCTTTACTGGAGAACGATGTTTGCTTTTGAAAACTGGCACAGTGCACTGGAGATGAAGCTGTATTTCCAGAGATTCATTCATCATATTGCAGGACTGCCGGATTTCAGCGCTTTGAAATTCACAAGATACAATCAATATGAATCTCTGATTCTTCCTATGCAGAAATATCTGGAAGCAGCGGGTGTTGATTTTCAGTTTCATACCGAAGTGACGAACGTCGTATTTGAAAGAAAAGACGGAAAGAAGGTAGCTTCGGCCATTGAATGCAAAGTCAATGGTGTGGAGAAAGGAATCCTTCTGACTGAGAAAGATCTGGTATTTGTGACAAACGGAAGCTGTACAGAAGGCACTGTCTACGGAGATCATCATCACGCACCGAACGGAGATGCAGAAGTCCGTACAAGCGGCTGTTGGTCACTCTGGAAAAATATTGCCAGACAGGATCCGGCCTTTGGACATCCGGAGAAGTTCTGCTCTGATATTTCAAAGACTAACTGGGAATCTGCTACGATCACAACGCTGGATGATAAGATTATTCCTTATATTACAAACATCTGCAAACGGGATCCACGCAGTGGAAACGTTGTGACCGGAGGAATTGTAAGCTGTAAAGACTCCAAGTGGCTGATGAGCTGGACAATCAACCGTCAGGGACAGTTCAAACAGCAGGATCCGGAAAAAGTATGCGTCTGGGTTTACGGACTTTTCACGGATGTTCCTGGAGATTATATCAAAAAACCGATGAAAGACTGTACCGGAGAGGAGATTACGGCAGAATGGCTGTATCACATCGGCGTGCCGACAGATGAGATTCCGGAACTCGCAAAAAACAGTGCACTTTGTGTACCGACGATGATGCCTTATATTACAGCATTCTTTATGCCGAGAACAAAAGGAGACCGGCCGGATGTCATTCCGGATGGCTGCATCAATTTCGCATTTCTCGGACAGTTTGCAGATACGCCGAGAGATACCGTATTTACGACAGAATATTCTGTCCGCACAGCAATGGAAGCTGTTTATGGACTGCTCGGTGTAGACCGCGGGGTTCCGGAAGTGTGGGGCAGTGTGTATGATGTACGAGAACTTTTAGACAGCTCCGTTAAATTGATGGACGGAAGATCTCCGCTGGAGATTGAACTGCCGGGACCACTCAATGCATTGAAAAAACCATTGGTACGGATCGTAAAAGGAACTGTGATTGAAAAACTGCTGAGAGATCATGATATTTTAAGGGACAGTATGTTTTAAACAGCAGAAATATGCGATTCTACCGACAGTCGATTGCCAAAAATTCAGGGATTCTTTATACTGAAAACATCAAAACAATAAGGAGTGATGTTCTTCATGTATGAAATTGACAATCAAAAGTTTGGGGAATTCGTAGCAGCGCTGAGAAAAGAAAAAGGTTACACACAGAAGGAACTGGCAGAAAAACTGTTTCTTTCTGATAAGGCGATATCAAAATGGGAACGTGGAGTTTCCCAAACAAAAGGATATTAAGAAATAACCTGTGTTTGCCTGCTTGCAAACAAAAGAATATTGCTACTAAGCTAAGAGATACTGCATAGGTGTGTTGGTATCTCTTTTTTTATGCTGCGAAACAGCACACTATTTCATTTCTGCTTGTTCGTTATCAACGTCTTAGCTCATAGCTTGTCAAGAACCTGTTGCAACGCAATGCGTCAGCACTCTTTACAAGCTGTGTGATAAGGCGTATCTTCTTGATGGCAGAAATTACCAAGCATTTTACTTTTACAGTAAGGTGCTTTTTTGTTTATGATATTTATCTATATCCATAGGAAGGAGGATTGATAAAAAATGGCACAGGTTTATGGATATGTACGGGTTTCCAGCATAGACCAAAATGAGGAACGACAGATTGTCGAACTATCAAAAAGAAATGTACTTTCAAAAAATATCTACATAGACAAGCAGTCTGGAAAAAGTTGATGTTAGAATATAAATAGTACAAAATAAACATGACCATTTTCGATAAATAGTATATGATAGTCATAGATCAAGGAG
>PPYE01046418.1_pt1 | contig 44349 bp, 48 predicted proteins | sample 1559881 | NCBI WGS metagenome assembly PPYE01 (sample SAMN08240022, study PRJNA423297) | Human gut metagenome, whole genome shotgun sequencing project.
AGGGAGTCTGACATCAAGAGCGCGGTAGCCTTTTTTAATATGTCGTTTTCCATTTCAATGCGTTGTAGCTTTTTCTTTAGCTCACGTATTTCAATCTGTTCCGGGGTTATAGGGGAGGCTTTAGGTATTTTGCCCTGTCGTTCATCCCGCAACTGCTTTACCCATCGCGTCATGGTAGAAAGCCCCACGTCCATAGCACTGGCCGCAGCTGCAACGGTGTAGTTCTGATCAAGGACCAGTTGAGCGGATTCGCGTTTAAACTCTGCACTGAAATTTCTTTTTTTCATTGAGGCACCTGTAATGTTCTGAGGTGAGCATATCACCTCTGTTCAGGTGGCCAAATTCAGTAAACCACTACAGTATGACCGGAAAGCCGGGAGGAGAATGAATGAGGCGTCCTCTCTAAAAACAGCATCGGACCGGGACTAAAATACAGCACAGAAATGGCATTCAAAAAAAAACAGGCCGATATTATCGATGTGGATACAGCAGTAAAGGTTGTTATGCCGCTGAATGTTCAACGGGTTAAAGAAGGTATTCGTTCAGTCATGTTCGGGTGCCTTTTTGTTTTTTAATGCACGGAAAGGAGAAACTGAAATGACAATGATATGCCCGGAATGCGGCTCTGAACGCGTAAGTGAACGACATATTGGCAGGAAAGCTGGTGGCATCGCTGGAGGTGTGGCTGGTGCTCTCAGTGGGGCAGGAATGGGCGCAGCGATTGGTTCTGTTGTGCCTGTGGTAGGGACTGCGACAGGCGCGGTTATTGGCGCTCTGTTGGGACGGTTTATTGCTGGGGCAACGGCGGGAGCGGTTACGGGATCGACGCTTGATGGCGTTATATTTGACCTGTATGAGTGCTGTAACTGCGGACATACTTTCGACAAATAACCTCTGATGCCTCACAAATAATTTTCTTACTCATCTCCAGAGCCATCCTTATATAACGCGATACCAGTCTTATCTACTGATCTGCCATACCGATCATATTGACTTTACTGATAGTTAAAATCTATTGGTTTATTGTTATTGATCGTTTACTTCGATAGGTTTTACAGATCAGTTTCGACAGTCTGATCGGTATTAACAATTTTACTCCTCTCAGTCTTCCTGAAAAGATCACTCAATCTGTATGGTTTGGTGGGTAACCCCTTTACCTCATCTCGGTTGTACAGTCAGTAGGTAATTTAAATAAATCAGGGATCTACATTTTAAAATACTCATCTTTTTCAAAGCAAGAAGATGGAATAATCAAGGATAGCACAATGAAAAAATTGATAGGCTGCATGACTTTAATCGTAGCAGGTATCTCATCCGAACCTGTTACTGCCAATGAAATGCCTTGTGGAGGTGGGGCAGTGGTGTTCTATGGAAAAACAACGAACCACAACAAGGCGGTAGAGATTTGCAACTTTGCTAAAGAGTATAATTATATCTTTGGCAAGGTAGATGGTGTTCCTGAACTGAATATTTATATTCCATCCAGTAAAATAAAAATTGAGAGTTTAAAAGGGCATAATGTTGGGATTACCACGATTACGATCCCTAATGGCAATGTAAAGTATGAAGTTGGTTATACTCAATCAGAAGGAACAGAGGGGGAGTATGCGATTAATGTCTGGCAGAAAGACAAAAGAATAACTACCGTTAAATTAGATCCGGAAACGGTCGTCAATAATATTGGCAACTATGCTAATTCTGATGATGATACAAACGCAAACGCAAACGCAAACGCAAACGCAAACGCAAACGCAAACGCAAACGCAAATACTAATGCCAATGATGCTCTTACACTTAATGTATCAGCTAAATACAGTGACGTTCCGGCAGGAAGATATTATTTCTGGAAATATCAACTAATCAGCAATGTGGATAATCTTACGGTTAATAAAATCACCATCAACAATGGACGTTGCCAGATAAATGAAAAGAAACGTGTTTTTATGACTAAAGTACGTGAACACAACATGCTTGATCGGTTGCACAATGGAGGACGAAACCAAATTTCAGAAGACCATGACACGCCCCGTACAGACTGGGATCTTAACACGGGTGGCGTCTATTACTTTACTGTTTCTTCTGACAGTGATTATGGTAAATGCAGACCTCGTGAAGCCCTTATTGAAACCAATAAAGGTATTTCAACCTTTCGCTGGAAAAATTAATTATGAACGATATAAATTTATTGAAAAATAGTCTTGATACTAAGGTATTAAACTTTGTGTTGTTGACCACTGTTACAGGTGGCATTTACCCGTTAATGTGGTTATTTCTCAATCAGCGGAAATTAACCGAAGCCATGAAGGATAACTTTGTCGATAGCAATTACCCTCTATGGATCGCCATTGCCACGGGATTGGGATGGTTTTTGTCAGATTTCAGCTATGAAATCAGCGATCAAGAAACGATTCTGGATCACATCGCCACGTTGCTGTCATTCGCATCTGTTGTTATGTACATTGTGTGGGGATTTAAGGCTAAGGCTTCGTTACAGGCTTTCGTTTTGAAAGAATTCAAGTTTGAACTCAAAATGAATGTATTTTACACGTTCCTCTTCAACGTGTATTACATCGTTTACTGCATTAATAGTATGGAATCTGGATATCAGAAACATGAAATAATTACCAACCTACAGAAAGGTTAATTATCTTATATAAAAAGAGCACCTATAACGGTGCTCTTTTATTTTTAAGCATCAGGTTTTTCATCTTTTTTTGATTCAGATGACCTATCAGTATCAACCTCAACACCTGTCGAAATTATCGGGCTTGATATACTGTTTTCGACAGGTCTTCGAAATGCATCTCCCTTTCTGGAGCGTGCCAGAGACATTTCAACGATCTTATCAATAATCCTTTGTGGTTTACTCCACCTCATAACAACTCTACTAGGATCCATTCCATATTCTGCAACTATATCCTTTAACTGTTCAAGTGTCAGTTTTTCTAATTCTTGGGTGAGATTTAACTTTTCCTCCCGTACAATTTGTATTGGATCAAAAACTGCAGGAGTCCGTCTATTACCAGTTCTTTTTTTATTTTTTTCCCTTTTGGGTACTCCATTATTTACTTCTGATAAATCGTTGCCTATAACCTTGATAAGCTCTTCATTGAACGCAGGATTATGCTCAGCTTCATCAATTATGACTTTCATAAGACGGTTAAGTTTCTGTTTTAAAGTCACAAATCGCCCTCCAACTCATTGAAAATTTCTTTAGCTAAAGAAATATATTTCGAAGTAAGTTCCGTTCCATATTTTTGACGCAACGTACGTTCTTCCGGAATAAACTCAGCAGCAGATGATGCTGAATTAGTAAGCTTGATAATAGTTTTGAAAACTTCAGGAACCTTAGTGTCTTTTTGCAACTGCTTTAGAATTGTATTATGAACAGTAGAATTTGATTGAAATTTCGTGATTACAATACCTAAAGGCTCAATTTCTTCTCCGATCGCATCCGCAAATTCATTGATTCTCGTTACTATCTGAGGAATACCGTAAGTTGAAAGAATATCAGGAATTGTTGGGATTATATAGGCGTCAGAAAAACGAAGGCCATTTAATGTAACAATACCTAGATTTGGAGGGCAGTCTATAATAACTATATCATAATCATCTATTTTACTTTTAACAGCTCTCATTAGTAGCTCAACAGGGTTTACAGCATAAAATTTCCCTGAGGGCGCGGATGCTAATTGATCTTGTACATCAATAAGATCAAGACTAGAGGGTAATAAGTCAACTCCACCAGCTTGATATACATCAGACACCTGTTTCTGAAGCGTTTTATCAATATTAAATTTCTTACTATCTGGGGTCATTGCATCTTTGAATAATTGTGCTAATGTATATCCTTTTCTATTTAATTCTAGCCACTTGTCTTCCCCTAGAAGCATAATAGTTGCATTTGTCTGTGGGTCCAGATCAATTACAAGAACCTTTTTTTTCATTTCTGCAGAGAATACCTCTGCCAAAGCAACCGATGTACTGGTTTTACCAACTCCGCCTTTCAGATTAATCGTAGAAATTATATGTGCCATTGGTGTGTTCCTTTTATTACGTCTTAGCCAAGAACGGATTTGTGAACGTTTAAATACAGGACCGGAAGCTAGTTCAATTATGGGCTTTGGGAAGTCAAACGAACGCACCCTCCAGTTAGCAACGGCCTGTCTAGAAACCTTTGCAATCTCAGCAATTTCGCCTATTCCAACCAGATCGTCATTATGTTGGTTCATCATTTTTCCTAATATTTATCTTCTCATTAATTTACTTAAGTAACGTGAAGATGAGCTTGCAGTGTACAACGTTCACAGACTAAATCAAGGAATTCTTGTGAGCATTGTACACAAAATATAGAAAGAACATGGTACAACAAAAAAATTCAATTTATTGATTTTATTGAGTATTTTTTATTTATTTATAGATTTTAATCACAAGTGAAATGCAGAGCCATTGGTTTTCTATCTGGTTTTTAGCAGGAATCAGACAAACACTGTGAGGGTTAGGATGCCGGATTACGCACCGGCAGACGTTGCTTGCCCTTGCGACGAAAATTCAGTTTAAGCAGGCAGTAAATTCGATGAACACGTTTAATCGGCAAACATCTGCCTCAGATGACGGTTCTCGTCCTCAAGATCTTCGATTTTTTTATATCGGCGGCTTCCATCCCGCCATATTTCGCCTTCCAGCTATAGTAGCTGGCCTCGGAAATAGCGGCCTCGCGACACACCTCTTTAACGGTCCTGCCGCTTCGACGAATTTCAGGTCGGCGATGATCTGATGTTCAGTGAATCGGATCTTACGCATAGCGATCTCCTCAGGTGACATGATCAGTATGTCGGAAGAGCTCTAAAAGTGGATGGTTCGGTTAAGCGGGATACTTACAGTTAGTACTTGTTTTATATATAAAAAATGAGCGCTGTAAATGGCACTCTTATCATGTTATATAAATTCTATTGTCCGGCTAGTACACTAAAATTTTCCCGCCATGAGCTATTGATTTTTTTTAAACCGCCCTCAAAGATCTATCTGCTATGTCCAACGCTCATTAAGGAGGTCAACATGGCAAATGACGAGAAAAAAGGTACTGACAGTACCGGTACTGCACGAGCAACTCATGAGTTGAGTGAGTATGAAATGCTTGAGTACGATTACGACGAAGATGTGGCCTTATCCGTAACGACTAAGGCATTTCAGCGTCATGATCCCTCAATCACTCGTGAGGATGTGCGCTCTACCGTTAAAGTTGTTAGAGCTGCCCGTACTGGCAATGTTGATATTGCCGCTGAACGGGAACGCATGGAAAGCAAAGCCAAAGCCGCTGTTACTGAAATTCTTAACAATATCGGTAATACGGAAGAAGAAACTGAGTGACTTCAATGGGGGAGAAGCTTCCCCCATTTCTATTAAAATTTTTCTATTCTATTCAATCACGCACATCATCACACGATGTATACGCACCGTTTTCATCGCTGACGCCATGACACATTATTCCGTTACCGTAGGATTCGGTCACAATCGTGCCACCTGGTAGCACCTTGCTCGATGATGTGAAACCGGGGGCTTTGGCTCGCTCTCTACGGCGCTCATAGTCTGCCTGACTCTGTTTATCCAGTTCAGCCATTTTAATCTTGTTAAGCTGCTCATATCGGGCTTGTGAGGGCTGATCACCGTACATACCACGGATACGCATTGCCTCAATTTCAGTGCAGACAAAATGCCAGCCAGCCGAATCAGTCCACCTGTAATTTTTTTCGGCCTGTTGCTTCTTTAGGTCATTATTATGTAATTCAGGGAGGTCATATGCTTTACCGTTACAAAATCGATTGGCTTTGTTCTGTGCTTCGGTGAGGTTCGCAGCGTTGTAAATCGTAGCGGATTGGTACTCACGGCTAAAATAGTCTGATTGGGGCCTAATTTGCTGTTCTGACGCGCATCCAGCAAGGATGGAGATCATTACGATGGACGTTATCTTTCTCATATTTCCTACTTATAACGTAGCCTTGAAATTGTGGGCGTCGCTGCTGGTGCTGACATAACGTACAGCGGCATTAATGATTAGTTGACGCATACCCTCGAACTTCCTGGCACTGGCCTGCCCCTGTACGCCCAGTGAAGGTATCGGCTGATTTAATGTTATTGATGTCGCTGAATGTAATCACGTTATCCCTGAATAGCATAGATTTCTACCAATTAGGTAACGGCAAAAACTGTCTAAACTTTAATCTGGCTGGTAAGAGCTCGTGGATTACAGCGTGGTAACTCATCTCGGAGAAATTCTTTTTTTTCAGTTTTTTCCAGTAAACCCGTAACGATGTAAGTGGATAAACTATATTAACAAGGCTGTTTTTTGATCATGCAAACAAGGGATGGCGAGATTTTAAAGATGAGTATACGAGAGGACATCATTGACGGCTCTCTGGCCTATTCAAGCCGAAGAGGGCTGATTTACACGGAAGTTCTGGGATGGGTTGATCTGGGACATGCTCAGGGGTCAGACATCTTGAAACTGTGGAGTCAATTCCAAACAGGTGAATCACAAAGAGACGCGTACTACGAGGTAACCTATTCGCAATTAATGGCTGACAGGCGGCGTTTCATTCGACTGGGAAAATTCATCAAATGGCGCATAAGAAAAGGGAGAACATACCCTGAACGCCAGAGCATTGTGCTTTCAATTATGATGACATTAGCCAAACGATTTGAAAGCTTTCAGGGGGCATTCCCTAATAATATCGTTACTGACAGCGGGTTTAGTGGTGAGGATCTTGTTTCTGATTTGCTAGGATTTTATCGCATTATGTCGTGTATAAATCCTTTCCCGATGTTACGCCCTGTTAGCAAAGAAGAAGCACTCAAGCGATGGGACTATTACGGGAAAATAGGTTCCTGGAAAAATGAAACCTTTCAGCCTCTTCTTTTTCCTGACCCGGAACGCTTCCCCAATGCCAGACCTCATCTTGGCTATTTACCTGGCTTCATGCAAACTATTCGACCTTACACTGACTGGAACTCAGGGAACGTAGCGATATCAACCGTTAATGGAAGCTTTATGCAATTTGGAAAGGGAGCTCCGATGATATGAAAACCCCCACTAAAGCTTTACTCGCAATTTTTGCCGTTGTCGCTGTAGGTCTGGTTTACGCATGGCCCTACGTTAAAATGGATTTTGCTGAAAGCGTCAGTTATACGGACCGAGATAAACGGGAGTACGAATTTTTTACCCCTGAACTTTTAAAGAAAATACCCCGTGTATCTGAAAGCTATCAATTCGGCTATTCCAATGTCTCCGGGCCGGATTTGCTTATCCATGACGTGAAGTTTTTGGGTACAACTGATGCCAGCAGGATAAACACTTATCTTGAAGAAAACGGATACAAGCGTCTTGGAATCTGTGACATTGAGGGAGAATGCTGGCAAGGGGATGATCCAAAAATCTCGGTCTCAGTCGGTATCGTATCAAAGCCGGAAACTGTCATTGTATCTGTGATTGATAATCCGTAATAAAATGCATGGCTGTTGCCAAATAAAATTAAGAATGAGGAGGGCATTCCTGATGCCCTCTAGATTAGTATAAGAATCGGCCGCTGTTAAAGTTTTAGTATTGAATTAGCCAACCTTTTCTCATTACCAAATCTCGTCGTGTAAAATCTTTGTTCAATACCGTACAATAGATATTTCAATTCTTCCTCAGATGAAATCTCAAATTTATTTTCCTCGCCATCATACTTGAGTTTTTCCGCACAATAATCATTTATATAAAGTAGCATTTCATTTCTATCTCCAGCAGACATTTCGGCAAGAGTATCCATAGCTAACGCAATTCTTCTACGATTAGGCTTTGACACCTTCTCTATATCATAATCTGTTGAGAGACCAATGAATGACTCTCCCAAAAAGGTATTGACTTGCTCTTCTGTAGCTTCTTTATAAAGTACGTCAATACCCTTGAATATACTTGATATTGTGGCAAGGTTTTTAAAAATCAGTAGATCTCTTCCCTTAAAATATACAGCATCAGGAATATTATTGATAATTAATCGCCCTTCGTTCTCTTCTATTTCGGCTGATTCACCAAAAGCAATTGTTTTTCTCTTGATAAATAATGAAGGTGTGACCTTTTGGAAATAAAAATCATTATCCTGACTTGAAAATATATATGAGATTTTAGCAAAATATCTTTTGGTTAAATCATCATAGTCTTTAGAATCAAAGTCTGCTGTGATGCATGATAAACAGAATGGTTGTTGACTAAACTCCTTAATTACGAACCATGAGTCATCATCTAGTTTATGATCAGGGTTGTATGGAATTAAGCTAAAAGCAGATGTATCTAAAGTTTCGAATAGTGTATAGTCTGACACTAGTTTAAAAAAAGGTTTCTTACGAGGTCCTTTTACTTTCGCAAAAATGTTATTCATCATTTTTCCCTTTCGATAAAGGTATAGTTGTTTATTCTAAATGCAACGGGGGTCTTGATTTCTTTGGGGGTTTTGTATTTATGACGACTAATTAAAAAAATGGATGCGCCGCTCTTGTTTTTAATGTTATAAAACTCATATCTAAACAGTAGAAATAAAGGGTTAAAGTATAATGCTTGAGACATAAAGGTAAAAATAAATAAAACGGCATAAACAAAAAACAAGGCAGACCAACTAGTTATACTTAAAGCCACAAAGAAATAACCAAGATAGCTTGGAAGAAATGAGTTGTTCGCATGCTCCACAGAAACTACTTCACCTTCTTTAAACTCATCCTTGCCCAGTCTGGAGCTTAAAAGCAAACTAATCCAAGTTAGTAATATGGGGATTAGCATGTAAAATACGTATGATGTCATTTGTGGTAATAAACTCAACCAATGACTGTGTTCAAACCTTTGGAAAAAGTAATAAAGGGTGTACTTCTTTTGTACAAAGAAAATTATAGCCAACAACGATGTTGCGTTAAATGTTAAAAGAACTCTAAAAAGGAAATTTATTATCATAGTGTTTCTCTGTATCAAATACTGCTTGCAATTATTTTATAGTATATCAATTAATAATTTACTTTCCACCTACAATATTTCGCTCAACCGGGTAAATATATCAATAGCGAAGCCCCAATTGGGGCTTCGCTACCCTCAGAACCCACGCATTCCGTTGATAAAAGTATCAATCACACCACAAACCTTGTCATAGACACGTTTAAGGACGGTCTTCCTTTCAAGGATCCTTGGTGTCCATGTTAGAGCCCTGGCTACCTCATCCTCGCGTGGGGTTACATCGGTAAACAGATAGTTATCCAATAAAGCGGCAACTTTGCTTTCATCCAGCTTTTCCTCAGAACATAGCGTTGCAACAGCTTTACGTTTTTCACGTTCAACGTAGGTTTCAAAGGTCTGGGTGATATCTTCATCATGCGAAACATGCAGCAGGTTTTCTTCGATGAAGTTATCAATCAGTTCGCGTTTGCTGCGCAGCGTGACGTCACTGTCAACGATATCCATGACCTTCTTCTTCTGCTCCTGCTGCGCTTCTGGTGGCATAGCCTGGATGCCAGCCAGTAGCCTCAGGATATAGCCGACATTAATTTCATCCCGATGAATCAGTGACACTTCAAAATCGACCTCATCCAGAATCGAGACTTTATCTTTGCCAGTGCGTTTTTTCACCTTGTCATAAATATCGAGATATTTACTGGTGTAATCGGCAAGAGTCTGATCCGATAAAGGCTTACTCACTTCATCAAAATCAGCAAAGCTCTCCAGGATATTCTTCAGTCGCATCATGTCACGGAAAGCCGTCACAAAAGCAAGCTGAGCTTTTTCATCAGGGAGGCTGTCCACGCTTTCCACTGTAGGTGTCAGGGTCAACAGGGTATCTACAGCAGCCTGATAGTCGCTCAGGTACTCCTCAAAAGGCTTAACCAGCACGACTGAAGATGCGTCTTTGTTCGAGAATAAAGTTATGGCATCATCAGTGGCTTTCTTGAGGTTACGGAAGCAGACGATGTTACCGTGGCTTTTCTTCTCATTAAGAATACGATTGGTACGAGAGAATGCCTGTATCAGTCCGTGGTAACGCAGGTTTTTATCAACGTAAAGCGTATTGAGAGCCGGGCTGTCAAATCCCGTGAGGAACATATTGACCACCAGCAGGATATCAATCCCTTTTTCTTTGGTTCGTTGTGCAATGTTCTTGTAATAATTGTAAAAGCTTTGCGAATCATTAGCTGAATAGCTGGTGCCATACAGCGTATTATAATCCTTGATGAAGCTGTCCAGATGATCCCGGCTGGAGATATCGATTTTCCCGCCTTGAGGCAGGCTGATGTCTTCTTCATCCAGTAAGCCGTTAACCGCTTCTTTATCGCTTTTGTCCGCTTCGTTGGCTGCATAAGTAAAGATTGTTGCGATACGCAGTGGCTTGTAATCTGGATCGGCCTGTTGAAGCTCTGTTTGTTTATCTTTAAAGAGTTTGTAGTATTTAATCAGCATATCCACCGAGCCCACGCAGAACATTGCAGTAAACTCACGGCTTCGGGTTTTTGCATTGTGGTGAGCCAGGATGTAGTCGGTTATCTTGCCCAGCCGGATATCGCTTTCCATGACCTCTCTGGTGTCGATATCTTCCACATCGATATCGATCTCATTACTGGTTTCCTTACGGCGATAGGTTCCTACATACTCCACGGCAAAGCGCAATACGTTCTCATCACGGATGGCATCGACAATGACATATTTGTGGAGGCATTTATCAAACAGCATTTCAGTAGTCTGCTTGATACCATTGGTAATATTGACGTTATCGGCAAAAATCGGGGTCCCGGTAAAACCAAACAGCTGCGCATTTTCAAAGAAACTGACGATAGCTTTATGCGTGTCACCGAACTGGCTGCGGTGGCATTCGTCGAAGATAAAGACAATCCGTTCCTTACGCAGGTGCTCCAGCTGTGCCTTGTATCCTTCATGGGTAATGGCATTGTTCAGTTTCTGAATGGTGGTCAGTATCAGTTTACTGTTGTTAGCCTTTAGCTGTTTAATTAGTGTACTGGTATTATTAGTGGTATCTACGCTGTCTTTAGCGAAGCTGTTGAACTCTTTGGCTGTCTGATGATCCAGATCGCGACGATCGACGACGAAAATAACCCGATCAACTTCAGGCATGGACATGATCACCTGGCTGGCCTTAAAGCTGGTTAAGGTCTTCCCGCTACCGGTGGTATGCCAGATATAGCCATTGCGGGGCTTGCCTTGCAGATGAAGGCTGTCCTTAACATGGCGAATCATCGCCTCACATGCATAGTACTGATAGGGGCGAATGACCATCAGGCACTTACGGGTTTCATTCAGTACCGTGTAGTGAGTGATCATTTTTGCAATGTGGCAAACTTTCAGGAAGGCTTCTGTAAACTTTTCCAGTGACTTAATGGGTTCATTTTTCTCGTCTGTCCAGAAAAAGGTCTGCTCGAAATGGTTAGCGCGGTTATTGGCGTAATATTTAGTATCAACACCATTACTAATAATAAACAGTTGAACATACTGGAACAGACCACTACCAACCCAGAATGCATCCAGATGGTAACGGTCAATCTGATTAAAGGCTTCTTTCAGGCCCAGCCCACGTCGCTTAAGCTCAATCTGTACCAGCGGCAGGCCATTAATCAGTAGCGTAACGTCAAAGCGCGTTTTGCGTGTGTTTTGTTCGGCGTTGTACTGCTTAACCTGACGGGTGATCTGAAACTCATTCTGGCACCACTCATCTTTGTTGATAAAGCTGAGCCATTTCTCAGTACCGTCATCACGCAGCAACTGGTAGCGATCGCGCAGGATTCTGGCGCGATCGATCACTTCATTACCTTTGGTCAGATGCAGAAAAACACGGTTAAATTCGCTGTTGGTAAGTGGGGCGGTCTCCAGCCGATTGTGAATTTCAATCTGCTTGCGCAGATTGGCTTTCATACTGGCTTCGTCGGTAACATTTACCAGTTCGTAGTGCATCCCCACCAGTTGGTTAACCAGCTGCGTTTCTAACTCGTATTCGCTTTGCGTTGCCATCGGTATGTTGTGCCTTTTGTTGTTATGCAGGTCTGAAGTTGGCCCTATCTGATGATTTCTAAACAAACATCTGCTGGAGCAGGCCTTGCTTCCAGTTTTTTAATATATCTAACTCTTCTCTTTTGATTGCGATCTTGTCCTCAATTGCAGAGAGAAAATGGGCTATTTTATTTTGCTCTGCAAGACCAGGTACTTGAAGTTCGATATCAAAAAAGTCGTTAACACCAATATTCAATAAACCGTGATTGCGAGCCCCTTCTTGAGCTACCTTTTCAATAGCTCGATTCTGTAAACCGCTCTCAAAGTAATGTTGATAAAAGTCACAAGATTGCTCATCATTTAATTTGAAACAGATATATAAAGTAGAAACGACACCTTTTTCATAGTTAGAAAGCATTTTTATTGCCCCCATAGGATAACCTTGAGAGTAACTTTTGTTGTACGCAAACTCACCCTTCTTGATCAAATAGTAACCTGTCACATTTTTAGATGCGATTTGCTTATTAAAATAAGTCATTTGATCAACCAGACCATCCCTTCCTGAAATGGTTAATATTGTATTGTTATTTTCTTTATTTTTTCTTGTTACACGTATTGCAACATCTTTTAGCTGTAGAATACTCCATTTAGGAAATAATGTTCCATTATCATCTTTGAATCGTAACTCCTGACTAAAAATCTTTTGCATCATGCTTTTTTTATACTGGCATAGCAGGCCGTGCTGCTTGTTTACCAACGTGATTTTTTTGTCAATAGAGGAGAGAAAGTCGGCAATTTTGGTTTGTTCATTTTTATTAGGTGCATAAAAGCTAAACTGTTTGATTGTGCCTAAGTTGAGCGCAGACTTAGCACCAGCATCATTATGCTGATTCAATATAGTATTATATTTTTTCGTAGACAAAAGGTTTGCAATGAATTTGGAAGAGGTTATAGATAAATCAGGCCTAACTAAAGCAGTATGTTGATTAATATATGCAGTTCCTAAATCATCAGGAACCCATCCCAGTTTACCCAGTTCCGCTGTAATAGAAATCAAGATATCATGATGTTGTAAGGCTGTTCGCTTACCTTCATTAGAATTTTCAGGTAAGCGGACAAATTTTAAATCTGACAAATTTAATGTGATTCCGTCTCTTACGAGATTTGTCATACGAATAAATTTATCTCCGCGGTCAGAATAGTACTGCGCCCAATCACGAGAACCGCTGGTAATAAATGAAGATATTTTACCTAGCGAAGTCTCACTCCATGGATCGTTGAACCCGGCAAATCTTAGCTTCGGCATCCTCACTTATTTCCCTCCATCACTGTAAATGGTGCATCAATCCCCAGCTCCTTACAAAACTCAGCAATGGTCTTATCAATCTCCACCACTTTCCCTTCCAGATTGCGAATTTCTTCAGCCACGGCATTGAGGTCAATCTCATCTTCCGCTTCAAAAGTATCGACATACCGCGGGATATTGAGGTTGTAATCGTTGTTGCGGATCTCTTCCAGCGTCGCAATATGGCTGTACTTCTCTATAGCTTTCCAGTCGTTGTATGTATCTGCAATCTTGTCGATATGTTCCGGTAGCAGGCGATTCTGGGTTTTCACTTTCTCAAAGTCGTTACTTGCATCAATAAACAAAATACCGTCGTTGTGCTTGCGGCACTTACGCAACACCAGAACACAGGTTGGGATACTTGTGCCATAGAAAATATTGGCAGGTAGCCCGATGACTGCATCAATACAGTTCAGTTGCTCAATCATGAACTTGCGAATATGGCCTTCTGCTGCTCCACGGAATAGAACGCCGTGGGGCAAAACCACCGCCATGGTGCCGTCATCTTCCAGGTGATAGAACATATGCTGCACAAACGCCATATCCGCTTTACTGGACGGCGCGAGCTTACCGTATTGAGCAAAGCGGTCATCGTTCATAAACAGCGGGCTGGCGCTCCACTTGGCTGAGAACGGTGGGTTGGCGACAATCACATCAAACTTCAGATGCGTGTGTTGAGGATGCTCCAGCGTATCTTCCTGCATGATTTCAAAGTCAGCATAGTGAACGCCATGCAAAATCATGTTCATACGGGCCAGGTTGTAAGTGGTGCGGTTCATTTCCTGACCGTAGATTTTACCTACAGAAGAGGCTTCACGTTTTACACGCAGCAGCAGAGAGCCAGAGCCACAGGTCGGGTCATAGACGTTCTTCAGTTTGAGCTTATGAGTAGTAACAATTTTTGCCAGCAACGTAGAAACCGGCTGCGGTGTATAGAACTCGCCCGCTTTCTTACCTGCACCGGATGCAAACTGACCAATCAGATACTCGTAAGCATCGCCCAGAATGTCAGAACTGGCTTCACTCAAATTAAAACTCAGTTTGTCGAGCTCGGTGATAACCTTACCAATCAGCTCATTTTTGGCTTTGGCAGTATTACCCAGTTTGCTGGAGCCTAAATCCAGGTCTTCAAACAGGTTGCTAAAGTCATCTGCGGAGTCAGTGCCCAGGGTACTCTGCTCAATATTACGTAGGGTACTAGCAAGATCTTCGAGGATAAAACCTTCCCCAGCACCTTTCTGATCTTTCGCTACACGCTGAGCCATGGTGTGGAACAGGTCAGTTGGGGGCAGAAAGTAACCCAGTGTCTGAATGCTGTCGTCTTTTACCGCATCAATGATGTCCTGATAATCCGGATGCCCAGCGGTCAGCTCGTTATAATTAATCCCGTCTTCTTTCAGGATTTTGTTGGCATAAGTGACAAACTTCTCGGAAAGATACTTGTAAAAGATGAAACCAAGGCAATAGTCACGAAATTCATCGGCATTCATCTTGCCACGCAGGGTATCTGCAATATTCCAAAGGCGGCTTTGCAGTTCACTTAAATTCTGTGCTTCAATCTGGGGCGACATACTTCTTCCTGTTGTTCTTGTAAGTCCCGGTTAAGGGATAATTACTGAATCATATCACTGAGCTGGCTCAGGATCTGTTGTTCGTTAAGGGCGGCCAGTCGTTCCTGGTAATGGCGTTTTTCAAGGGTTGCCAGATAGAGCCCACCGATTGCCTCTTGCTTATGAAGGGGAGGCAGCGTTGCAGTAAACTGACGTACCTCAGTAAGAGACAAACGCAAGACAAACGTTGACCCCTGCGTTGCCAGAGCCTGCTGGCGGCGGCTTTCCCTGCTTTCATTGAAGTGCCAGACAAACCACGCCGGAACAACCTGACCGCCGTCAACTTCGACCCTGACATAGTTATTACTGAGCAGACGACCGGCATGCTCAGGGCTGACGATAGCGGCCTTACCATGAATCAGACTAATGACCACATCTCCCGTCTGGACTGAAAGAACAGCCTGAGTGGGGCGTACAACCTGCTCTTTATCACCGTTGATGGTATTACCCGGTTGCCAGCAGTCACTCATAAACTGCTCGGTAGCGTAAAAGCGACATGCTTTAGCCTCATCATTCTGTCTGATACGACTGACATGCGCACCGGGAGTAAATGAAGCAACGGTGGAATAGGGTACTGGCTCAGCTTTCATTGAATAAACTTAAATTACAATGTGTGTGATGAGTGTATCGAACCACAAGATGAAGTCAATTGAATTTAAATTTATTACATATGGATCTCGTTTTCAGGCCATGTTGAAGGACCCACATTAGCGAGTTGTATGTTACTTATTTGGTGTTTTTTTTTGAAAATTGTGCGTACTAAATTCCGGTTATTTATTGTTTTTGTTTTATTAATGCGGTTTTTAATTACTTTATTACGCTTTAATGATACTAATCCATCTGAAATGGTTAGAACGCAATGAGGTAGTAAATTCGTATGGAAAGCTATCAGAATAAGATGACCTGGGGAGAGCCTTCTCTGCCAAAAGGACCTGAGCACTTTGGTGATCGTCTCAAAACTGTTATCGGGAAACAGTCTGTCGCCTCGTTTGCCAGGGATTGTGGTGTTTCCGAAGCCTCCATGAGGAAATACCTGAAAACCGATACCGTGCCGGGTATCGATAGCGTGGCTATGATTGCCGCGTGTACGGGGCGTTCTCTGACCTGGCTTATTACGGGGGAAGGCGACCCCTTTACGGACAACGCCAGGCAGGAACACTTTTCAGAAGAAGATATCAAAAAATGGTGGGGCCTTATTTTCGACGCTTTGGACGTTGAAAATAAAACCAAAATTATCCATGCTTTTCAGCAAGGTGGACTGAGTTCTGTATTTCACCCTTCTCTCGCTACCAGTAAGGCGGTCAAAATAAAGGGATAGTGAGGGCCTGTAAGCGCATTCCTGGCTGTTTTGATGATGAGAGCGTGGGATTCCGCTATGGTGAGCAACGGCCTTCAGGGTGGCTTACCGGTCGCCTGAGGGCGGTATCTGAGCTGTCGCTTTATTCCCCGAATTCGATTTACCTTCCGGCTGGTTATAATTCCAGTTCCAGTCTCCTCTGCTGATGCTGTATATCCCCGTTTTGCAGGTCTTACAATGTTTCTCCCCCTGATAGTGAGTATTGCACCAGACACAGAACCAGTGCGTGACTGGGGTGATGGTATCCATGCTGCCAACCAGCGTGCGTAATCCTTGAAGAAAAGCCTGTCTCCTGATTTCTGCCCGAATGTAACCGCATTTTGATAGCTCAGCTTTAGTGATTTCTGTGGGCGGAAGATGTTCAAACCAGGCATCTTCACCGAAGATGTTGTCCTGCAGCCTTACCGGACAATGGCAATCAGGACAGCGCCACAGATTGTCAGTTCCGGGCTGAGCCTCTTTTGCAGGAACGTAATGGTTGTCAGCGTCGAGTGCCAGATACTGCTTTACCCGCAATATGTTTATCTTGGGCATAGCTATGATTCCTTTTAGTTTCATGCAGATGAGACGGCGATGATGGTCAGATGAGATGTGTACATGCCCAGTGTATCTCTGTCGTTATTTCCGACATGCGTAGAATGCGCTAGATGCGTTTCTCACAGATTTTCTTTTTAAGATGGGCTAACTTACTGGTTTTAAGGCATAAAGCCTCACTGAAGGTTTTGGGTGCGGTTTGAGTCAGTAACTGGAGTCAACTTATCAGGTTCATTCTCAGTTATGTTACTGTCGCGACTGATTGATTCGGTTTTGAACCCATGCTTCCACTTCGCTTTGCATCCAGCGTGAGCTACGACCAAGTTTAATTGGCTTCGGAAATTCACCGCCTTTAATCAGCTTGTAGAACCATTTATCGGTTAAGCCCGTAAAGTGGGTGATGAATGCCATATCGACCATCTTGTCGTTAAGCAGGCTGGTATTGTTGTGCTGAGTGGTCATGATGACTGTTTCCATATGCATGTTGAGAGATATGGAGAAGCGCCTGTACTGGTGATAGTTAACCATTGACGCATTCTCCTTCTCAACATCCAGACGGTAGTAATAAAATAATTTATTCCCGTTACCTTACTGAACAGCCAAAGTTACGCTGACCATCCGTATTATCTTTGCTGTACTCTTTAGCCATATACATCGCTCTTGAGGTTAAATCTTCGTAATTGTCCTCGAAGTTGCTGTTATTACGGTTTAACTGGTAAAAGCCACTTGGAGGAATGTGAATTAACCCCACATACTTGTTTTCCGCATATTCTCGTTTGATTGCCCTTATCCATGCCCGAACAACCATATTAAAAACACTGTGGTTGAATGCATCGCCAGGGTCTTGTTTAATCTTCCCCGGCCATGCATAGGCGTCTTTGTTGAGCAAAAGCAATACGTGATAATGTTTCTTGCTCCCTTCCTGATTAAATTCTCGTACCCATGCAAATCTCATATCGCAAGTCAGGGTCTTCTTACCGGATTTTCTCTTACGTTTAATATCCGCTTTGATTTGTGCTTTTACCGAATTGATGAAACGAGTGATGACCTCAGGGCCTGTATAACACTGTGTAGGGCAATCTGGACGCTCTTCTTCGTCAGGAAAACGCAGATCGACTCTGAGTGCCAATAGCCGGGGATATTGCTTTAATGCTCTGTCGATTGTTCTGGTGATACCGTGAACATAGTTATGATTCAGTTCCCCATACCGACTTGGGTTCTTGATGCTCATTATGTGGTGTCCTTAGCTGATTGAACTCAGTTCATCGGATTCCTGGTAATAATTTAAGGAATGGTGATCTCTGCTTACCCCTTTCTCTGGCTATCCCCTGTGGGGATGGTTACGAGTACTCATAACCTCTGTCATTCATGTAGATCTGCTTCTGTATGTCTCATACTCCTGCCTATGTTCCTTACTGATATCGATATCCATTATTAACAATACGGAGGGATCAGTGAGGAAAAGAGGAAAATGGCAATAGAAGAAAGAAAGCTCAAAACTGACTGGTTACGGGTATGGACACCTCCGGAAATCGCTCCTTAGTTAATTTTTGAAGAAATACTTATTTTACTGGTTTTGAGGTGAGGGAAGGCGAGTGATAATGTGAAAATGGGTTACCAGTAAACATTCTGGCCTGCAGTATTTTTTTACAAGGGAGTGTAGACGCATGAGGCGTATCAGGAAGAGAGGCAGGAGCGGGAAGCTTTAGTCAGTGCAAGAGAAGATCTTAACTTATTGATTTTGTGATTTAACACAAAAAATGCATCATCATATAAAGTAATATAGAGTGCATCACTTTTGATCTGCTAGGGACTGTTATGACAAATAGAAGGCTTTCCGTTAATTTCTCATCATTAGCAATGAAGGAGCGATTAATAAAGATTGCGCAGAAGAACAATCTGTCGGCCTCAAAACTTATCGAAGAGCTTATTATGTTCAGACTGTATGAATCAGAACATGCTAATGGGCTTCTTAAGAAACTGGATGAAGGTAATTATGTTAAAAATAAAAATATGCTTCCTGATGGTGGTTTTGAATCCGCTATAAAAAGAAGTAAATTTAGATTTAATGTATCCACGAAAGAGTTCACAGATGTTTTAACAGGTTCTTTTATAACAGAGGTGCGTGACTGGAATATTGATGGTTTTGAGAATGATAAGTATAGGTATGATAAATTAACTAAACATATTTTTGAATGTATTCGTAAGCATATAAAAAATCAAAAGCCTTTAAGTTGGATAGATAATGGGTACATCTCATTTAACTCAAACCTCACCCTTGTATTTATTAATGATGTTGATGTTAGTTTTGTATACTATCCACAACGTGACTATCTTCATATAGATTTTCGTTGTAAATATGTCCACACAATACCTTTTGTTTTTGATGAAGAAAATAATAATGAGTTTGTGCGCTATCTTGACTTTGACTATATCCGATTTAAAACATTTAAAAGTTATGCTGAAGATGGCTGGGATAGAAGAAAGCACTCACATCTTATTTATATTGATCGTGCTTCCAATTCAAAATCTGGTGGGTTTTTTATTGGGGTTAAGTATGAAGATAATGGCCTTTTTAAAGGTGATGCGGAAAAAAGTCGCGCGGAACTATTGAGTACTGAAACGAAGGTGTTTTTCGCGCACAGAGCTTTTAAACTAAAAAAATATCAAATAAAGGACGATGAAGACCCTTATACCACTAACCTTTTGGATGGCTTTCAAGATGGCATTGAAAAAGCAAAAAAACGATACAATCAAGAATAATTCTTTTTAGTAGAGAGTTAAGAAATTAAAGAGTTTATTAATCACATGAATAAAAAATGAGGCATATATAATCAATGTGAGTTAAGCGGTTTTTTTATTTATTAAATAAAATCATGATAGTTACTGAAGGCCATACCCTCGCGGGTATGGCCTTTTCTGTTATTGATGCGAATAAGGAGTTTTCTTATGAAATTAATTAGCCGTTTTGGTCGGGTGAATCAGATTCGCCGCGACCGCCCCTTAACCCGCGAAGATCTCATGCGCCATGTTCCCAGCGTTTTCAGTGAAAATAAACACGAATCCCGAAGTGACAGATATACCTACATCCCAACAATTATCCTACTAGATAATCTTCAGCGGGAAGGATTCCGACCGTTCTTTGCCTGTTAGACCCGCGTTCGAGATGAGAGTAAACGCGAACATACGAAACACATGCTGCGCTTGCGCCGCGAGGGGCAAATTACGGATAAACAGGTGCCGGAAATTATCCTGCTGAATAGCCATGATGGTTCCAGTAGCTATCAGATGCTACCAGGCTTGTTCAGAGCTATCTGTTGCAATGGCCTGGTCTGCGGGACGTCCTTTGGTGAAGTACGCGTACCGCATAAAGGCGATGTGGTGGAGAAAGTCATTGAAGGCGCTTACGAAGTGCTCGGGGTATTTGACCGGGTGGAAGAAAAACGTGATGCCATGCAGTCGCTGCTACTCCCGCCACCGGCACAGCAGGCGCTGGCGAAGGCTGCGCTGACGTATCGCTTTGGCGAGGAATATCAGCCGGTAACTGAAGCACAGGCACTCTCCCCCCGTCGCTGGCAGGATGAGAAAAATGACCTGTGGACGGTCTTCAACCGCCTGCAGGAAAATCTGAGCAAGGGTGGGCTGACCGGCCGTTCAGCCCAGGGGAAACGCAGCAGAACGAGAGCAGTAAACGGCATCGATGGTGACCTCAAACTGAACCGCGCATTATGGGTGATGGTAGAAGAACTGCAGCAGGCGCTGAGCTGATGCAGCGCATTCCTGCAGATGCCTGCCAGGCAGCGGTCTGGTCTGTTTCCCTGCAAAATCAACCCGGCTGCCGCACCATATCCGACGATGGCCTCTGCGCCTGGTGTATGCACCTTTGCTACCGGCCTAGCGAACTTAGCGTATGCCAGCGGGCTGATGCTGACGGCCTGTGGCCCTCACGGTGCGATGCTGATGGCCATGCGCAATCCTGCCACCAGTTGCTCCTGAACGTGTCGCCTGCTGACGTTACCTGCCGGTAACGCACTCCTCCGCCATCCTGTCTCAAACCACATTTTCCATACATCAGGCTCCCGCTTATCGGGACCGCACATATGACCTTTCAAAAGGAATAACCAGTGAATAACACTACAAATCTGCAAACAATTTCAGATACCGGAAACACCAGCAGCCTTACCGTCACGTTACTGCCCGATGAACAGCGTATTACCTTCTGGCCACAGCACTTTGGTGCCATCCCGCAGTGGATAACCCTGGAGCCACATATCTTCGCGTGGATGGACCGTTTCTGCACGGATTACAGCGGTGGTATCTGGAACTTTTACACCCTCAGTAACGGCGGAGCTTTTATGGCACCTGAGCCGGATGACGGCGTCGGTGCGCCATGGACGCTGTTCAACCCGATGAACGGCAACGGCGCAGAGATGAGCGCTGAAGCTGCGGGCATTGCCGCCTGTCTGATGGCTTACAGCCACCATGCCTGCCGTACAGAATGCGATGCCATGACGGAGCACTACTACCGTCTGCGTGACTACGCGCTGAACCATCCTGAATGCAACGCCATCATGCGCATTATTGACTGAGGTAAGCCGTTATGGAACAACAACTCCCGCTATTTGCCCGCGAATTAGCCCCCACCGACCAGCAGACCATCCGGACTGCACTGAGCCTGCTTGAGCGTCAGTTACGCGAACCCGGTGCGTCATTTACGTCCAGTCATGCCGCCCGGGACTGGCTGCGTCTGCAGCTTGCCACACTGGAGCGCGAAGAATTTACCGCGCTCTTCCTCGATAACCAGCACCGGCTGATTGCGCATGAAACGCTGTTCACCGGCACCATCAACCATACGCAGGTACACCCACGTGAGGTGGTGAAGGCGGCTCTGAAACATAACGCTGCCGCCATTCTCGTGGCGCACTGCCACCCTTCAGGGCACGCTGAACCCAGCGATGCAGACAGACGAATTACGGAACGTCTCAGGCAGGCGCTGGACCTGATGGACATCCGCCTGCTTGACCATCTGGTCGTGGGCGGGATGGAGATTGTCTCACTCGCTGAACGTGGCTGGCTATGAGGAAGCAGTGATGAAAATTATCAGTAAACGTCAGGCGATGGCGATATACCGTCAGCATCCTGAATCGCGGTTGTTTCGCTTCTGTACCGGCAAATACCACTGGTCTGGTAGCGTCTGCCACTACGCCGGGCGTGAGGTTCAGGACATCAGAGGTGTGCTGGCCGTCTTTGCTGAACGCCGTCAGGACCACAATGGCCCGTATGTCGTATTACGCAGCGTAACCCTGAATTAATTCACGATTAAGGAGAACAACATTTTGTCGAAGAAAACCACGATAGCAACGCATGATATCAGCGAACCCTGGTGGGGACTCAGGCGCGATATCACGCCCTGTTTTGGCGCACGGCTGGTACAGGAGGGTAACCAGCTGCATTACCTGGCTGACCGCGCCAGCATCACCGGGACATTCAGCGACGCGGATTTGCGTCATCTGGACCAGTCGTTTCCTGTTTTAATGAAACAGCTGGAACTGATGCTCACCAGCGGCGAGCTGACTCCACGGCACCAGCACTGCGTTACGCTGTATGCAAAAGGGCTGACCTGCGAGGCCGACAGCCTCGGTTCGCACGGCTACGTTTATCTCGCTATCTGTCCCACCCAACGCTAAGTCAATTTCCCAACGAGAAACCTTATGAAAAACCTTCCTGCAAATCAGCGGGTGGCGAAGCCATGCCCGCCGCCAGTACTTGTCTGGCAAACGCTGCTTACACGCCTGCTGGAACAACACTATGGCCTGACGCTTAACGACACACCGCTTGGCAACGAGGATGTCATTCTGGAACACATTGAAGCAGGGATCTCACTGTGCGATGCCGTGAATTTTATCGTGGAAAAGTACGATCTGGTTCGCATCGATCGTCCCGGTTTCAGTACAGAAGCACAGTCACCACTGATCAGCCGTATTGATATCCTCCGCGCCCGTAAGGCCTGTGGGCTGATGACACGCACCGGTTACAGGACGGCGACCGAAATTACCACCGGCAACTACAGCGGGAGGAGTCAATGAAGCTGTTTCTGACCGTGGAGGCGGATGCCGTCAATATACTGGCCCTCAACATGGGCCGGATCGCTGTTGATATCGACGGTGTTGAACTGGCTGAGCTGATTGATGTGGTCTGTGATAACGGTTACTCGCTTCGTATTGCTGATGCCCCCGGAAAGCTGGTTGTTGAAGATCCGCTTCCGCCTGTTGCTCGCGTCAACGGCATCCAGTGCAGTACTGCACATATCACGGCGGAAGACAATGCTCTGCTGTTTACTCTTTCACACCAGCATGAAGACTTTGGCGAGTCTGAATGGATTAGTTATACCGGCTCAGGCTATCTGCTCCATCTGGGGGTGTGGTCGTTTCCGGTCCTACGCCTCAAACGCCAGGGTCTGTCAAAATCCTGCCGCCAGTTAGTGGTGACACTTATCCGTCGCTACGCCGTCGGTATTGTTCATCTTGATGCCTGTGGCGAAGAGCTGCCGGGCTTCGCTACGTTTGACTGGTAGCTCAACCTCAATTTCCATAAGGTTTTCACATGCCGGAATTAACCACCGAAGCCGCTCTCAACATTCTGATCGACTGGCTGCAGGATAACATCTGTTGCGACAGCAACATCATCTTCGATAACAGTGAAGACAACACAGATTCAGCCACACTGTTGCCCTGGATTGAACAGGCATTGCAGGACGTTCACGATCTTCGTCATCTTCATCTTCTGCAATAGACCAGTACAGATTAATCACTGAACCGTACTCATCACACACGTATAAGCGCCAGCCCTCACCGGCTGGCGCTTTGCGTTCAGATAAAGGAAAGAAAAGATGTCAGCACTCACACTCACCAAACCCGAAGTGTTAACCGGTCACACCGATATGATTTGCTCCACCAGCATTGAGCGCATCGTCACCGGACGTAATGCCGCGCTGGCACAGACTGAAGCGCTCATTCTGCAACTCAACGATATTTCAACGCTGACCCGCAGTATTGGCGGTAAAACCGCGCTGGACTGGGCAATGAAGCAGGACTTCCGCTGTGGTTGCTGGTTGATGGAAAAAAGAGAAACGGCAATGAAGGCCATAACCCGCAACCTCGATCGCAGCATATGGCGCGATTTAATGAAAAAGTCAGGGATGCTTTCCATCATGGACGCTCAGGCGCGTGACCAGTGGTACAGAAATCTTGAGGGGGATGACATTCCTGCAGTCAGCGAAGCCAACATTCTGAGCACATTTGAGCAACTGCATCAGAGTAAAGGTGAAGTGTTTGAGCGTGGTGTGATTAACGTGTTTAAGGGGCTGAGCTGGGATTTCAAAAGTAATAGCCCGTGTAAGTTTGGAAAGAAGATCATCGTGACAGGACTGGTGAAATACGACAGATGGGGATTTGGTCTGAACTGGGGCTGGCAACGTGATCGTCTGGCGGATCTTGAACGCATGCTGATGATCCTTGACGGAAGACCTGTTCCTGACAACCGCGCTGATGTTACCCGTCGTCTCAGCGATCATATTCATGAGAACAGGCACAGTAATCACTATAAGGATGAGATGTTTACTATTAAGTACTTTCAGAAGGGAACGGCACACATTACGTTCAAACGATCAGAGCTGGTAGAGAAGATGAACGATATCATCGCGAAGCACTATCCGGGAGCCTTGCCTGCGAAATAAAATGTCGTATGTTTGCTAATCTGTATGCAGTGACTCAGGAGGCGAATATGACGATAAAAACACGCATTCAGTCACGACTGAAACGCTCAAAACGCTATGTATTCACTCGTGACGATTTCAAAGATATCCGTATTGGTTCCATCGCGATGGTTCGAGTTGCACTTGACGCGCTTGAGCCTGTGGAAGAAGATGAGGAGTGATTTTAAGTTAGCTGCGTTTTCAGAGAATCGCGCGTGAGTATACATGTGAGTATATATAGCGATTCTCTTATTTTGTAATCTTATTTACTTCAGTAAGTTACGTCGGGAATCGCGGTGCGGCCTTCGCACCAAATCCCCCAATCAGACCACTAAAATACTTTTTTGTATCTGCATTTCATCATTTGAAAACCTCCTGTTGAGGCATCTGTTCTTCTGGCCCCGATGCGGCTAGCACAGCATGCTCCCCACTTTCCACCCCCGCTTCATCCTCACACCACCTTTCAAACAGCCTGGCGAATCTGGCGCTTTGCCAGGTTTCTCCAACCTGGCTCAAGATAAAGCCAGTGACCACAATAGCGGAAATAAAGTAAAACAGTGAAAATGCGATAGCTGAATTTACAGCCCCGCTGGCCAGTAACGATTGTATTGTTGTCCACCAGGCGCAGGCAAAAATGACGATTGAAATTAGCCAGAAACCTCCACTAACGATGTGAAATTTTTTTATTTTTTCAGCATCTACAGAAAAATGATTTTCTTCACAACGATAAAAGGATGGGTTTTTAAGGAAACTCATTAATCGTACATCATATGAGCCGATATTTTTATCAGCGATACACGCGATCAGCTGATGGGCGTGCCAGACAGGAAGCGTTATCCCGATCTGCTCATACAAAAATTTCATTTGTACCGTCTGATGCGTCCTCGAGAGTTTAGTGTCGGGTATTTCAGCGTTCGCTATCTCAGCGATTTTATTCAGCACCTCTATTTTCGTTTCAATAGGTACCTTTTCGAAGCGAATTTTTCGCTTTGCTGGCGGGCTGGACATCACTTTTCCCGCCCAGTCGATGATCTTTTTAGCCACATATAAAATCGCGGGTAGCAAAACCAGCTTTGCAATATCTATCTCGTTAATGGCTCCCATCGTTATTCCTTTATAAAATGAATACGCAATGAATTTACAACACTGAATTTATTTTATGTAGCCCTCATTATTATGAGGGCTTCGATATAGCTAATTCCTGGGCTGGCTCCTGGTCTGACTTAATGCCAACCGCCCAATACGGCCCCTGCCCGGAGGCCGTTATACTTAAAGACTGAAGCCAATCTCCACCGATGCCGTACTGCGTTCCCCCTCGCCATGGTAAACCGCTTCGATATTGTTACCATCGGGATCGCGTACAAAGGCCGCGTAGTACCCCGGGTGATAAGTTCGCTCACCGGGTGCGCCGTTATCACTGCCGCCGTGTGCCAGCGCTGCCTGGTAAAAAGCATCCACCGTCTCACGATCCCTGGCCTGGAAAGCCAGATGATGGCGTCCTGTCGGCTTACCTGCGGAACCGGGGCTATTAATGGATGAAACAACAAGCTCATCAGCCCAAAAATAATCGTCGTAGGTATTCACAACAGGGATCTTAAGGACCGCCAGCACGGCTGTATAAAACGCTTTGCTGGCCTCGAAATCATTTACCACAAGCTGGATATGGTCGATAAGCCTGCCGCGATGTAATCGGTAAGTCTCCATGATGGTTTCCTCATTCAGTCGTATTAACAGGTGTTTATCTGTTATCTAAAAGGAGCGTTGTACGGATTTGATGGATGAGTACAGGTCCGGAGTGGCGATATAGAGAATGGCATTAAAATCCTGTCTGTCACCGCAATCCTGACCCCTCAACTCCGTCCCCCTATCACCCCGATAAACTCTCTGACCTGCTTCTGCTTCCTGGCCGACAGCTTCTCCACCCTGCGCATCGCGGCTTCCAGCTCCGGTTCCGGCTCAACCGCCGTCAGCACAATACAGCCCTCCATCACCCGCACCTCCACCCTAGTGCCGGTCGAAAACCCTGCCGCCGCCAGCCAGTCACCCTTCATGAACAGCGCCGGAACAAGACGACGATCTGGCAAACGCCTCACATAACTCACCGTCAACTGACGCTTATTTTTCGGCGACACTTCTGGACCAAACGAATCTACAATACAATCAGCATTAGTCATGGTTGCTATTCTCGCGAAATAGTAATTGTGATCAGCGGTGCGGGTGTGCGCCAACACATTCGCACCGCGCTAAATAACACCTGTAAACCTAACCAGTAATAAAAATAAAGTCCAGAGTTTAATCGGACATAATTAACGCCTTTAACCATCAATTAAGAATTAACAGAATACATGGTGCTATTAATTCGCGCCTGTGGAAAATGTCTTTCCTGATATTGCTGAAATAACCGCACAGCAGATTAAAAAAAATAAAAGCGAGATAATGCGCGCAACAGAATGCCATGTCCAATTACGGGCACCCCATCTCTTTTGCCAGCGTACCCTTTCGGGACTTCAGGCGGCGGGCGATACCTGCCGGTAGGGCGGACCAGAACGAGAGCGCCGGATGAGTCCGCCGCTCAATCTCCTCCACCGTCACTTGATAATCACAAAAACTGGCGCTTTTGGGCGTCGCCTGATCCAGCAAAAACGCCGCGTATTCGCCCTTATCCGGACTGGAGCCGATAAAAATAATCTTCCAGTAGCCGCTGGGAAGCTCCACCTCGGGCGCGGCGGGCAGGGTGGCGATATGCCGTTCGAACAGCGGCCCGGTAACGGACCACACCGCCGCCACGTCGCTGCGCTCGGCGAGGGCGCGCTCCTTATCCTCCAGCCGCGCCCACGCCCCCTGATTCAGGGCGGATGCCTGCGGAGTGATATTAGAAAGATAGTTTAACGCCTGCCAGTCTGCGCTGGCGCCCAGCCCGGCGAGCGGCGCCTGATGCCCGCGATCGACTGCCAATGCTGCGCTGGCCCCTTTATATGCCGCGGGTGCAAGAGTATCCGCAGCGGGTAAATCCGGATCGCGCTTCCAGCTGCGCGAACGCCCGCTGGCCAGGCTGGCTTTGGTGATTTTATACGCCACCCAATTGGCGAATTTGCGGTGGCTGTTGTTGTTGAGCGTATAGGCTTCGCGAACCAGCGTCTGGTCGCTTCCACCGGTCGGGCAGCCCACTTCACAATTATCTACGTGGGATAACCCGGCAACGCACGCGGCGGCAAAAAATAACGACGGCAATACGCTGAATATTCTGAATAGCTTCATGTTGTTGATGACGTCACAGAGAAGATGAATCGATGCATAAAAGAACCCCCTGAATAATCAGAGCGGAATTCACCTATGAATCGCAAAGATGAAGTGAGAGCGTAAAAAGAGTTAGCCGGTCGCAGCCGCGCGGAATATCACAAGATGATTTAACATCACGGCGGATGTTATTTTGTGATCTCAGAAATGATGTTGAATGAGGTAATCAGACTCGCTGCCCGCTATTTTCAGCCGGGCTGAACGGGCGGGAATATGTCCAGCGAAGCGTAAAGCGGTGCGGCATCCATGTCGTTGTCTGAAAAAATGTCGCGGCAGGGGAAAACGCTTCTCTCGGCGAGGTGGATTACTCAGACTATACGAATGACCGATTAAGGAGAGAAGGTATGAAAAAGGAACGCTGGAGAGGCGTGCTGGCACTGGCCGTACTTAGTCTCCCCGCGCTGGCGGAAACAGGCGTTTCATTCAGCCACAAAGACTGGGAAGTGGTGTGTGATAACACGCTGACCTGCCGGGCGGCGGGATACAGCGCTGAAGAAGGAAGCGGAGGTTCGGTGCTGCTGACCCGCCAGGCCGGAGCGGGCACCGCCGTCTCGGGAGAGCTGATGCTGGCGGAGGTGACCGACAGCGACGTTCTGCCGGGCAAACTGACGCTGTGGATCAATGGCCAGCCGGCAGGCGATGTGAAGCCCGCAAAAGAGAGCTGGCCGCTGTCGGAGAAACAGGCCCGGGCGATCGTTAACGCCATCAAAGGCAGCGGGAAGGTCGAATTTACAGGCGCGGAGGCGCCGTTTGTGCTTTCCGACGAAGGCGCTTACGCGGTACTGCTGAAAATGGACGATGTTCAGGGGCGAATCGGCACGCCGGGCGCGTTGACCAAAAAAGGCGACAGGCCGGAAAGTAGCGTCCGGGCGGCGATTCCCGCCCCGGTCATTCACCGGGTCATGCCTGAGAAGGCGCAGGAGAGAGCGTTAACCGCGCCTGAGCTGGCGGTGCTCAAGCCGAAGCTTCTGGCCACGCTAAATCACGATGATTGGTGCGATCGCCTCCAGCCTGAGGAGGGCGAGAAGCCTGAAACTATTAGCCTGAGGCCGCTGGATCACGCCCATTCTCTGATTTCGGCCTTGTGCTGGCGGGCGGCCTATAACGAGGGATATGGCTATTGGGTTGTGGATAGCAAACTTGAGGGTAATCCAACGCTTATTACGGTTTCCGGTTCTGAGTATGGCGACGGCGAGATTTTTATGAGCCAGAAAGGGCGAGGGCTCGGCGATTGCTGGGGGATGGCTAGCTGGCTCTGGGATGGCACAACGTTCCGCAAAAGCCGTGAAGCGACACCGGGATGTGCCGCTATCTTCGCCTCGGCGGGACATGGGATCTCCCCACCTGGGTGACCGAGGTTAAACCGGTAAAGTGAAATAGCACGGCCAGAATCTCTCCCGGCACACACGCCGACAGAGAGGACAGGGAAGGATCTTAACGATCGTCCGCGTCGCGGGATCGCGATCGGCAGCGCCAGTGGCGTCAGAAAACTGACGCCTTGTTCAAAATAACAGCGCAGCTAATGTATTGCTAACTCGAATTAGTTTATGATTAAGCCGTTCTGTTCGTTATGGAAAATGAGTTTATGGCCAAAACCGTTGAGCAAGTCGCCAGGGCGCTGGAAATCTCGATTACCACCGTGCGCCTGGTGCTGGGTGGCAAAGCTGAGCAGTATCGCATCAGCGCCAAAACGCAGCAGCGTATTAATGATTACATCACCGAGAACGGGCTGGTCGTTAACCATATCGCCCGCAGCCTGAAGCTCAATAAAACCGAGACCTTAGGGCTGGTGATCCCGCGTTTATCCAACCTGTTTTTCTCCACCCTGGCGGAAAAGCTCGAAGCCTGCTGCCGTCAGGCGGGGTATCAGCTAATGATTGCCTGCACCTACAGCGACAGCGAGCATGAAAACAGTCTGGTTGAAGGGCTGCTGGCGCGCAACGTTGACGGGCTCTTCGTGGTGCCCTCTACCCGGGAAACGCAGCTGCATCATCAGAAGGTGGCGCGCAAGCGGCCGCTGGTGCTGCTCGACCGCGATTTTGGCGAGAGCGACGTGTCGCTGGTGGTGAGCGATAACTACAACGGCAGCAAAAAGCTGGTGCAGGCGATGACCCAGGCGGTGGACGTCTCGCCGATTTTTTTTATCGCCGGGGATACCCAGCAGCCGTCGATCCAGCGTCGTCTGCAGGGCTACCTGAGCGAACTGCCCGCGGGCAAGGAGTGGATATTGTCCGCCAGCCATAACCGTCAGGAAGAGGGCAAACAGCTGATGCTCGATTTTCTCCGTCAGCACCGCGAGCCGCCGAAGGCGTTTATCGCCTCCTCTCTGCCCATTCTGGAAGGGACGCTGAGCGCGCTGCGGGAAACTTACGGCTTTATTCCGTCGGATATTCCCATCGGCACCTTCGATGAACATCAGATGCTGGGATTTCTGCCGAACGCGGTGTGGTCGATGCGCCAGGATGAGGACGCCTGGGCGCAGCACGCGTTTCATCTGATGCAGCAGAAGCTGCAGGGCGAAAATGCCGATGTGAAGATCACCGTGCCGATGACCCTGATTCACCGCCCGCTGTCGGTGGAGAAGCAGCGGAGCCAGTAAATGACACGGCTTGTGTGAACACGTCAATCCCCGGCTGCGCTATGCTGGCCGGGGCTACAGATACCGCATCCTGCGCGCGCTGGTAGCCCGGATAAGGCGCGGGCGCCGCAATCCGGGAACCCTTAACGATCCTTCATCAAGTCAATCGCTGAACAAACCGCGCCGCCAGCCCGGCGTCCAGCTCCGGTGGCAGGCCGCTGATCCCGATGCCGCCAATAGCCAGCCCTTCAACTATCACCGGCTCGCCGCCCGGCATCGCCAGCAGCTGCGGGTCGTTAAATACCGCCAGCTGCAGGGTACCGGAGCTGACCTCTTGCGCCAGCGTTGCCGTCGGACGGCGAAAGCGCAGGGCGCTCCAGGCCTTGCGCTGCGCCAGCTGGCGCGGTAGCGGCGGGCAGCAAGCGTGCGCGCCAAAGGCGATGAGCTCGCCCTCAGTCCCGACAACCGCCACTGCCAGCCCCCGGGTTCGCGCATCGCTTTCCGTCTCCTGTAAAAACCGCGAGACCTGCTGGCACACGGCGCTATCGTTCAGGCGGACCTGGGGACAGAGCGCGTCATTGTCCGGCATCGGCGATATACCCCCGTAAGCGCAGATAGAGGTCATCCAGCTCGCCTTTCTGCACCGCCGTCAGCGCCACAAACGGCTCGCGGGTGGGGCCAGTATCGACGGTCTCTTTCGCGGCAAGATACTTCGCCGACTGGAACACGCCGCGCGCGACCAGCTGGTCCACCACCTCGTTGATCTGCTGCTGCAGGCGCTGCGCCCGGGCGATGTCGCCCTGTTGAAAGGCGCTGCGCAGGGCGAGAAACAGCTCCGGCTGCAGGTTAACCGTGGTGCCAACCGTGGCCGTCGCGCCCGCCGCGAGGCTGGAAAGGAAGATCTCATCGAAACCGTTAAAAAAGACTTTCTCCGGGTAGCGGGCGATCATTCGTTCCAGCGAATAGAGGTTATGCGAAGTATGCTTCACCCCCAGAACCTGTTCATCGCCGAGCAGCGCGTCGGCGCTCTGGGCGTCCAGCTCGACGCCGGTAAACTGCGGAATGTTATACAAAATCACCGGAATCGAAATGGCGTCCAGCACCCGACGGTAGTAGGCGATAATCTCCTCGCGGCTATATTTGTAGTAGTAGGGCGGCACCAGCGACACCGCGCTGGCGCCGTCCTGCTCGGCGTGCTTCGCCAGCTCGACGGCATCCCGGGTGCGCGGCGTCCCGACGTGGGCGATCACCGGCACGCGACCGCCCGCCGACTGCACCAGCGTCGCCAGCACCTGCCGGCGCTCATCGAAACGCAGCAACGGCCCCTCCCCGGAGGAGCCGCAGCAGTAAAAGCCCTCAACCCCGCGTGCCAGCTGGGCGCGGGCGAGCGCGTCCAGCGCCGCGTAGTTCACCGACTCATCGGCGTGCATCGGCGTCACCACGGCGGAGATAATGCCGCGAAAAACCTGCCATTTATCGCTTACCATGCGGTCCAGCCTCCATCCACCACCACGTTGGAACCGGTCATATAGACCGAGGCGTCGGAGAGCAAAAACACCACCGCGCCGTTGTACTCGTGGGCTTTCGCCATCCGCCCGATGGGGATACGGCTGGTGTAGTTTTTCTGAAAGCGCGGGTCCTGATCGCTGCGCTCGACGCCGGAGAGGGTCAGAGTATTGACGCGAATGCCGTCGCGCCCCCAGTAGGTGGCGCAGTAGCGGGTAAAGTTATACAGCCCGGACTTTGCCGCCGAATAGGCCACCGGTTTGACGAACGGAATGCCGGTGTCCTCTTTTTTGTAGCTGTAGATATCCTGCACCGGAGAGACCACGCCGTAGATCGAACCGACGTTGATGATCGAGCCGCCTTTGCCGGCCTGTTTCATGCGCTTGCCGACCTGCTGGGTCATCAGGAAGGTGCCGACCAGGTTCACTTCCACCACCTCGCGGAACACCTCTTCCGGGAACTCCTCAAACGGCCCGGAGACTTCCGGCGGCGCGCTGGGCTGGGTGTCGACGCCCGCGTTGTTAACCAGGCCATCCGGCACGCCCCACTTCGCTTCAATGCTATCCAGCACCCGGTTAATGCTGGCTTTATCGGTAATATTCACTTCCGCGCACAGCAGGCGGTCGGAGTCCTTAATCGCCCCCAGCACGCGGTCGACGCGCGCGGCATCGACGCGGGTGGCCAGCGCCGCCACCTTCGCGCCGCGGTCGTGTAACGTCTTCACGTACTGCGCCCCCAGCTGTCCCAGGCCGCCGGTCACGATGATGACCTTGTCTTTAACCGAGAATAACGTGTCTTCCATTGTCCTTTCCCCTCACTGCGTGGTTAGATTTTGTGGGTTGCGAGGTAATCACGATCGAGAATAATGCCATGGCCCGGCCGTTCGCTCGGCACGTAGTAGCCGTCCACCTCTTCGCCCGCTTCGGCGATGATGCGCAGATCTTTCCAGCGCCCGCCGTCGGTCATCTCGGCGTATGAGATATTCGGCACCGTCGCCAGCAGGCTGGCGCTGAGTTCCATGACAAAATGCGGCGTCATCGGCAGGTTGTGCGCGCGGGCGACGGCGGCGATATCCAGATAGCCGGTGATCCCGCCGACGCGGCCGAGATCTGCCTGGATGTAATCCGCGCTGCCGCTCTCGATGTACTGCGTAAACTGATTTAAGTTATAGACGTTTTCTCCCAGCGCGATGGGCGTGGCGCTGCGTTCGCGCAGCCGCAGGTGGCCGGCGATATCGTCGGAGGGCAGTGGCTCCTCAATCCACAGCAGGTTAAGCGGTTCGAACAGCTTGAACGCGCGCAGCGCCTGCGGGAAGTTCCAGCCCTGGTTGGCGTCCACCGCCAGCGGGAAGCCCGGCACTGCTTCCTGAATCTTACGCAGCCGCTCCACGTCCTCTTCCAGCGTCGGTTTGCCCACTTTTACTTTCGCCGCCAGATAGCCGGTGCTTTTCCAGCGCTTGACCTGGTCGATCACTTCCTCAATGGACAGATGCAGGTTGATGCCGCTGCCGTACAGCGGAACGCGATCGCGTACGCGGCCAAGAATGTCGATGATCGGCGCGTTGAGGGTTTTGCCTAACAGATCCCAGTAGGCGATATCCAGTGCCGCCAGGGCATGGGTAGTGACGCCCGCGCCGCCGACGTCGTGTACGTGTTTATACGAGCGATGCCACAGGCCGCGCGGGGAGAGCGGCTGGCCAATAACGTCAGGGATAATCTCGGCAATCAGCGCAGAGATGGTTTTCCCGCACCAGCCGGAAGTGTGGCTAAAGCCGGTGCCGACGTGGCCGTTAGAACCGTAGACGTCAACAATCGCCACTTCGATATCGGTGACGTGGTGAATTTGATCTCCCCACGGGCCTTCCGGCAGCGGAACGCGGGCGGTCATCAGTTCGATATTTTCAATCACGGGCATTTTTGTGCTGTTCATCTGATTCCTTCCTTTATGGGTTCAGCGGGGGCCGCCTCTGCGGCCCGGGCGGTTAATGTTTGGAGGCCGGGGATTCATGCCCCTCCAGGGCGATTGCCGGGCTGGCGTCATGTTCTCGATCGTTTTCGTCGCCCACCGCATGGCCGAAGACTTCCGGTAGCAGGAAAATGGAGGCGAGGAAGGCGCAGAACGGCGCGATAGCGATAATCATTGAGGCGACGGGTACGCCGACCGCTTCAAACAGGGCCGGGAAGACCAGGGTGGTAACGAAGGCGGTGACCTTGACGATGGTGTAGCCGATGCCGGAAGCCACGCCGCGATAGCGCGGTTTTGCCACCAGCGAGATCACCGTCATGCCGCTTTCGGAATCCCAGTAGTGGCCCCACAGCATCAGCGCCGCGCCGAAGATGATAAATGCGAAGCTGCTGCTGTAGACGCCCCACGCCGAAATTGAGATGCCGATGGTGACCAGCAGGAAGCCGTATTTGCTCAGCCCCTTATGCCCGAGCTTCGGCAACAGCAGCGGGCCGACAAACGCCGAGAGCGCGGCGATACAGTTCACCGCCAGCAGGGCGAGGTTATTCTGGATCTGCCCGGAAATCCCGATGGTGACGAGGATCAGCGGCAGGAAGAAGGAGAAGGCGTAGTTTTCAAACGACTGCACGGCGCAGGAGAACCAGCCGAACAGGGTGGTGCGGCGGGTAAAGGGACGACGGAACAGATCGTGCAGCGTCTCTTTGAGCGTCGGGTCGGCGATGGTGACGTTTTCGTTGGGCAGAATGTCGTCCAGCAGACGGCCATCCTGTTCGCCGTAATAGTCGCGGGAGGCTTGTTTCGCTTCGATAAAGCGGCCGCGTTCGACGAACCACGCCGGCGTCTCTGGCAGCTCCCGACGCATAAACAGCAGCAGGCAGGCCGGGATCGCCGGGACCGCCAGCACGATGCGCCAGATCATATCCGGGTGAACATCAAGCGCCACCAGCGTGGTGACCAGCAGAATGGCGGCGATAATCCCCAGCGCGAACATAAACTGCCAGCGGTTGGCCATCACTTCGCGCTTGCCCTTCGGCATCACCTCCATGATGTAGGTAAAGCCGTTAGCCACGTCCGCGCCCACCGGGATCCCGGCGAGGCAGCGAATAATCGCCAGCCAGTACATATTGGGCGCCAGGCCCTGAAGAACGGCGAAGATCGCGAACAGGATCATCGACCAGAGGAAAATTTTACGCCGTCCGAGCTTATCGGTCAGCCAGCCGCCGAGCAGCGCGCCGACCACCGCGCCAAGCTGGGTGCCGGCGGCGGTAAAACCGAGCAGCCAGCTGCTGGGCTCATAAATATCTTTCAGGGCGAATAAAATAAACGCCATGGAATAAATATCCCATGACTCAATTAATAATGCGGTGATCATTAGCCATCCCGCTTTGGTGCAGCCGGGGGCCTCCTGCTGATCGAGCCGTTTCTTTGCCTTCTGGATAATAAATTCAATATGTTGCTGCTGATACATATAATCCTCTCTTATCCGGGCAGGCGGAGGGCCCGCCCGGACAGATGCGCGTTGATCCGCTCTTTATGGACGATAAAGAGACGAATGCAGCGGATGTTTGTCAGGATCGCTAACAACGTAAAAATTACATAAGCGAATCAGTTGTTATTTCATTAATAAATGCGCATCGCCTGCGATAAAGACTTTCATATTTTGCGTCAGCGCCTGGGCAATAAAGGCGTTCAGCACTTCGGATAACACCTCCTCTTCTACATAAGCCAGACTGAGATGGTTGCTCTGGTGGCCCGCCATTAAATCGTCGCGCGAAACCCCGTCGAGAACGGCGTTGAGTAATGGCCACTCGTAGTTGGTTGCCCGGCGGCGGCGTTCGAATTCGTCATGCGGCAGTTCGACGGCGGTGCCGGTGCCGATATGCAGGATCACCTGAGTGCCTTCGTAGTGCGCGCGCGCCCAGATAAAGCGTCCGGCTTTGCCCTGACCGGCAATGGTCGAGCCGCCGTAGGGGAAGAACATCGCCGGCTGGCGATAGCCGGTGGCCCCGGCGATCCCGCCCTTCAGATGGGCGAACGGCACCGCGCCGGAGATCTCCAGATCCCAGTAGAACGTGCCGTTGTATTCGCTACCCCAGCGGATATCGTGAAGGGTGGTTTCACTCGCCATGCCCAGCGCGCCGAGCAGCTTCGCCAGCATCACCTGCGGGATGGCGCTGCCCATATCCACCTCGTTGATGCAGGGGATCGGCGCGTCCGGACAGACGATCTCGCCATTTTCATCCGGGATCGGAAAGCGTTCCGCGTTGCCGATGGCGCCTTCGGCAAAATCCGAGGCGGCGCAGCTGTCTTTGAGCCCCTGCTGATACTGCACGCCCACCGCCGTCAGGCCGAAGCGCTTCACGAAGCGCGCCATGGCGATCATCATTGCGCACTGTTCCAGTACCTGCTCCCGGGTCAGATCCTTCGCCCCGTCGGCGCCGAACCGGAAGCGCATGCCGCGGGTCTCATACCAGTCGAGACAGGCTTCGCGCAGGTCGGTCGGCACCTTGTTCATTTCAACCAGCAGCGCCGATTGCGACAGCGACTCCACCGGCATCCCTACGTCGATCATCGCTTTTTGCGGGAACACGCCGTTGATCATCCCCATACAGAAGGTATCGAACAGCCCGACAATGGCCTTGTGTTTGAGGATCGACTGTCCAACCTTCACGCCAATCTGTCCGGCTTCGCTGGCCAGCAGCGGCGCGCTGGGCGCAACCGGATGCAGATAGCCGAGCTTATGGCTGAGATGGCCGTCGCGCAGCCAGGTGTCCAGGCCGCGAATAAACGCCTCGTCGGCGAAGGTTTCCGACCACAGCCGCGAGTAGTTGCGCTCCAGGCTGGTGAGGCAGCCTGCCATACAGAGCATGCCGACGAGGCCCGGCCAGGTGCCGTCAAAATTGGCGAGCAGCAAAATAGGGCCGCGATGATGTACCAGCGAAGGAGCAAGATGATGGGAGTATTGCCAGGCGGTAAGCAGGACAATAATCGGCGCATCCGGATCGATCCCGGCGAACAGCTCGCTGCCCTCTTTCTGGCTGCTGATAAACCCGTGACCGCGCCGCTCGTTGACCGGATGGGCGCGGCGCAGGCGATAGCCTAATGTTTCCAGCGCCGTTTCCAGGCGCTGTTCAAACTGCTTCTGCGTGGGCCAGCAGGTGACGTTAGCCGGTTCGCGGAGATCCGCATTGGTCACCATCAACACTTCGCCTGGCTGCGGGGTAATAAGTTCGGCTTCCGCGGGTAACGTTAAATTCAGCATGTGAATTTCTCCTGTAGGGGATAGGTCGCTTAGTTATCGTTGAGCGTGCTGCGCCGGGGTAAGCGCGGCATCAATCGCTTTATTGCTGGCTAATTTCTTTGGCTAACTCGAATTAGCAAGTTAGGTCAAAAAAAAGACAGGAACAAACTCTTTACCGGGGATTTGTGATGGCTATCAATGTGAAATTATTAACTTATTAATATTTAACTCTTTATTTTAAACGGGAGGTCAGGTGACCGGGAACGCTTGCTGAGGCGGCATCTAGGCGGGCAGAAAAGCGGGCAGAAAAGCGGGCGGGAAGCGAAGCGGGGACGGTAAATCAGCGTTTAATATTTAATAAATTGAATTTAATGAATTATTTTCGTTATGTCTTGAGCGATATGTCTCGCGGCGCTGGCGCGGGTGTTAAAATTTAACCGATCCTGGTCACACTCTTTTAGCATTTACGTTGTGAATCTCTGTCTCTTGTTATAATTAGCTAATTCGAGTTAGCTTGCCGGCGATTTTCCCACGCCAACGATGTGTTAGCCAGGCGCTGCCCGACTTAACAATAATGATTCAGGACAGAGGATTTAATGATGACTATGCTTACCTCGCCCGCCATGACCCCTGCAAAAAATGAACAAACATCGCAACAAACCCATGAAAGAAGAAAGCTGCTCACCGTGCTGGGCTCCGGTCTCTCCGGCACAACGATTGAGTTCTATGACTTTTTTATCTACGGCACCGCCGCCGCGCTGGTGTTTCCGTCGCTGTTTTTTCCTAACCTCTCGCCGCTGATGGCGCTGCTGGTGTCCTTCCTGACGCTGTCGATTACCTTCGTCAGCCGGCCCATCGGGGCCATCGTATTTGGCCACTATGGCGATAAGATCGGCCGCAAAAAATCGCTGGTTCTGTCGCTGATGATTATGGGGATTTCGACCTTTTTCATAGGATTAATCCCCAGCTACGACACCATAGGTAACGCCGCGCCGTTGATACTTATCTTTTTGCGCCTCTGCCAGGGCTTTGCCATTGGCGGCGAATGGGGCGGGGCGACGACGCTGATCACCGAGTATGCGCCGCGCCATCGCCGGGGCTTTTTCGGCACCTTTGTTCAGTTGGGCAACGTGCTTGGCTTGTTTATCGCCACCGGCGTTTTTGCGCTGGTGGTGATGCTGCCGGAGGAGGACCTGATGTCATGGGGCTGGCGCGTGCCTTTCCTGTTAAGCATCGCGCTGCTGTTCGTCGGGATGTTTATCCGCTCAAGGATCGAAGAGACGCCGGTGTTTCAGGAGAATCAGAAACAGCAGCAGAACGCGCCGAAAGCGGCGGAGCAGAAGTTTCCTATTCTCACCGTGCTCAAACATCACCGTAAAGCGGTATTCCTGGCGATGGGTATGCGCATGGGGGAGATTGTTCTGGGCTGGCTGACGGTGGCATTCTTTATGTCCTACGTGACCCGGGAACTCAACTTTACTCGCGAAACGGCGCTGAACGGGCTGCTGCTGGCCAGTTTTGTCGGCATTTTTACCTTTCCGTTCTTCGGCTGGCTTTCCGATAAAATTGGCCGCCGACCGGTCTATCTGGCCGGCGCCGCTATCACGCTGATCTTTGCCTTCCCGCTGTTCTGGATGATCGACTCCGGCTCGGTGAAGATGTTTATGTTCGCCACCACCTTCTGCTATTCCGTGGGGCTGGGCATGATGTTCAGCGTCCAGCCGGCCTTCTTTTCGGAGCTTTTTGACACCAGCGTGCGCTATACCGGCGTGTCGCTCGGCTTCCAGCTGGCGAATATCGTCGGCGGCTTAACGCCGATGATCGGTACCTTGCTGCTGGTGTGGTCCGGCGGCGCATCGTGGCCCATCTCGCTGTTTCTCGCCTGCATGGCGCTGATTACCATCCTGTGCGTCTGTGTGACGCGGGAAAGCTATAACGATGAGCTTAATGAGGTGAAGAAGTAGCCGGGGAGGGTTGCCCCGCCATGACCGGCGGGGCGGGCGTATCAGAACAGATTAAATTTATATTCGATAATCACTTCCGAAGAGAGCGAATTGGCCCGGCTGTAATGGCCGTCGGTGAGCACCGGCGTTTTGCCATTCATCTTATAGGACCAGCCCGGTCCGAACATCGCCCAGACGGTGAGATTTTTCAGTCTTGGGTGCGTCGGTACCCAGCGGCTGAAGGCGTTAATTTCCCCGGTACGGACGTGGTTGCCGCGGTAGTTAAACTGGGCGATGTTGCCGGCGAGACCGATCGCCAGCTCCGGCGTCAGGTTATAGTCCGACATATTAGAGAGAACCAGTTCACCGTCGCGCATATAGTCGTTGCCGGCATAGGCCATTGAGATAAAGGTTCCGCGCGAGTTTTTACTCATATGGCGCGGGTAGAAGCCTACTTCATTGGCCTTGTTCGCGTCGGTATAGCCCAGACCCCACTTGGTGCTCCAGTTGTCCGCCTGCCACTTCACATCCATGGCGATGTGCCAGGCGTCGTCGTCAAAGTCACGCTTATTCGCCGGCATCGCTTTATACTCGTCCAGCGCGTGAGTGGCGTAGACCTGAGTTCCGATGTTCAGCGCTTTTATCGGCTTAATATTGGTGAACAGAATATGGCGGCGCAGATAGTTGTCGCTTTCACCATAGCCGTACTGCATGTTCAGGTGCTCGCTTTGCCACAGAATATCGCCGCTGGCGATATGGTTAATATACTGCCCGCTGTTGGTCTGGAAGCGTTTCTTATCCGGCGAGTTACGATCCATCGCGCTTTCGATGTACGCGCCGCGCAGCGTGAAGGGGCCGTAGTTCACCGCGCCAGTCCAGCCCAAATAGGTGGTCGGGGAGAGGCGGGTCGAGTTGGAGATGACGCCAAAGTTTTTCATCGTCTGCCAGCCCCAGCGGGCGTTCAGTTGAGTGTCCGCCAGGCGATACTGCAGCTTGATGTTGCGTTGACCGAATTTGGAAAAGCCCTCAGCGTTACTCTTTTTATTCCCGCTGCCGTTGTTATACAGCACGCCGCGGGAGTTAAAGTAATCGCTGGCGCCGAGCTTTACCGCGCCGTAGTAAGTGGCATCAAAGCCAATAATATCGGCAAAATAGCCGGACTGATAATCGACGGCGACGCCCTGACCCCAGGCATTATGGACTTTCTTTGGCTCGGTCTCTTCTTCCTTAAGATATTTCCAGTAGTTTTTAAACGACAAATTCATATGGGACTGGCTGAATAACGGATCGTCGAGCACGGTATCGATATTATCGCGCTCCTTCAGACTGTTAGTGGCCGAAGCTGACCAGGCGCTGGCGGGAATAGCCAGCAGCATAATGGCGACTGTTGTAGTATTCATTTTCATAATAAACCCCAGAGTAGGGACACAGCGATCCAGGCGAGGTGTTTTCGCCTGAAGTCTGCCGTAATAAATAATTAAGCGTGGGTATTATTTTTTATCGAGAGCCTGTTTTCCGGCTTCAACATATTTCATGGTGCCAATTTCTGGAACGGTATATTTGCCGTCTTTATAAACAATTTTCACCACCGCGGCATTGGCAAGCGGTTTGTTTTTCGCGTTATCGTCGGTTAAATCGGAAATCATAATCTGCATTGCGGTACCGGATGAAATCGCCAGCACGTTTTTATCGCCCCGGGCCTGCGCGTTTTCAACGATAGTGTGCAGCGCTGCCTGGGTACGGGTTTTTATCTGCTGATAGTTTTCCGCCATGCCTTTGGGATCGGCTGCTGCCAGCGCATTCTGGTTGGTATCGACGGCCAGGGTGCCCGCTTTCATCTGGCTGAACAGCGCTGCGCCATCTTTAAGCCCCAGCTGTTTAGCGCCGGCATCGGCCATATCTTTGTTATAGCCGCCTTCAAAACCGCCGAAGAAGGCTTCTCGCAGGCCGCTTAGCTCGGTAAGTTTGTAATCACTTACTCCGGCTTGCTTAAGGATCACCTGCATGGTTTCACGCTGACGTCCGGCATCGCTGGAATAGAAGCTATCAAACGGAATACCTTTAAGCCCCTCGCCGAGATAACGAGCGACGCGAATGCCGTCTTCGGTAAGCGGGGAGTCCACCCAACCCTGCACGCGGTCAAACGTATTCAGCAGCGTTTTGCCATGACGAGCGAAATAGATATTCACGCCATCATCGTTTTTAACTTCCGCCGCAGAGCAGGTTGCCGCGCCTGCCGCCATCATTAATGCTATTAGCCACTTCTTCATATAACGCTCCACCTGAATGGTCTTTTTATAAGCAAAAAAAAACCTACGTCAGATATTCGACGCGAAGCATAAATAAGGTTATGTTCGCTCGAACTCGATGACGTAGGTTTCGCCTGTTCTAAACAGTAACAATCCAACAAGGGCGACGTTAGCACTAATTATGCAAAAAGACATCCTCTATTTATTATTAATGTCAATAAATGTGATCGTCTTCATGCAGGTAATTTTGCTGATTGAGTTGTATCTTAAGTTTAATTTTCAGATTAATTGGTATTTTTTGGCTTAAATAATTATTGAGGATTGATCTCCGTCACAAAATAATGATGTCTGCTCTGGACTCTGCCGCGCACTGGCGTTATTTTCGCTGCACTCTGGGATTGTTACTGACCACAGGCAAAACCTAAGACCCCTGTCCGCCAATGAGGCGTGCGGCAGGAGTCTTAGGTTTTTTTTTGCGCCGAAGAAATACCTCTGCTACCCAACAAGGAGTGATGATGAGAACGAAAATCCTGACTGCCGCCATTCTGGCGTTATCTGCCGCTGGCGTACAGGCTGCTGAAAAACCGTTGAAAATACTGCTGGTTAACGACGATGGCTGCCAGTCTGTGGGAACCACATCGCTGCAGGAAAAACTGGCGGCCAAAGGATATGACGTCTGGATGGTGGCGCCGGCAACGAATCAGAGCGGGATCGGGTCGGCAATTACCTTTAAGACGGGTAAAGTTTTTGATGTCAAAAAAGCCGCTGATAAACGCTACTGCTTCCCCGGAACCCCTGCCGATGCGCTGGATTTTGGCCTGTGGGGCGTCCTGAAAGACGCGCCGCCGGATCTGGTGATTTCGGGCGTCAACGATGGTCCCAATACCGGTATGGCGCAGGTTAACTCCGGTACCGTGAGCGCCGCGGCTCGCGCCATTCGCTATGGCTTCCCGGCGATTGCCGCCAGTATTGGCTACCGATTCACGGAAGAAGAGATGAAGAACAAATGGCCGAGCACGCATAAGTACTGGCCTGACTCGGTGGATTACGTCGTTTCGCTGGTCGATAAACTTAACGCCGCGCATAAACCGGGAAGCCCGATTTTGCCGCAAGGGTCCGGTTTGAGCATTAACTATCCGCCGCTGCCGTCGGCTGAAATTAAGGGCGTTCATTATATTGAGAATGAACAGTTCCCCGCACCACAGATTGGTTATGAACTGCTGGCGGACGGCACCGCAAAACAGACGATGAATCCGGAAGCGATAAAACCGGCGGAAGGGGATAATGACTCGGGCTGGCTGAACAAGGGGTATATTACTTACACCCTGTTTGATGGCTCATGGAACGCGCCGCAGTTCCAGGCGCAGTATGAGACGCTGCTCGGAAAATAATGCCGTAGTGATATAAAAGAAGAAGGCGCTATTCGCGCCTTCTTTATATGAACCGATGATGAAGCGCTATTCGTCGAAGAACCAATAGCCCTGGTTAATCAAACGGGTCAGCTCGGCGATAAAGGCCGGATTGCGCAGCGCGCGCTCGCCTAGCTCATCCTTACCCAGCAGGGTATAGCGGCACAGCGCGTCAAGAGCCGCAGGTTCGGTTGGCTCCAACTGTTCACTATTGACAAAAAAGTCATCGCCGATGTGCAGTACCCGCAGGCCGCTCAGGCGAGTCAGCATTTCGCCTCCCTCCAGCGCGTCGACAATCTCTTCTTCTGCATAAGGCGGTTCAGCTGGCGCAATATCCAGCTCGTGGCGCGGCGTGGTAGCAAATCGTCCAAACCACTGACGGAAATCTTCCGGCTGGCTAATCATCTCGATCATCATGCCGCGCAGACGTTCCAGTTCATACTCTTCAACCCGGCCCGGATGTTCGCGGCAGGTTAAATCTGGATCGCTGTAGTGCTCGCCGCCGAGATCGTTTTCCAGCGCGTAATCGGCAAAGCTGCTGATCAAATCGCGGCCGTTTGGCCCGCGGAAGCCGACGGAGTAGTTCAGCGCCGTTTCGTGAGTGATTCCGTCGTGCGGGAATCCCGGCGGAATGTACAGAATATCGCCAGGCTCCAGATCCTCATCAATAATCGGCGGGAACGGGTCGACGTGCAGCAGCGCCGGATGCGGGCAGAACTGACGCATCGGCAGCTTATCGCCCACGCGCCAGCGGCGGCTACCCATGCCCTGAATAATAAAGACATCATACTGGTCGATGTGCGGGCCCACGCCGCCGCCCGGTACGGAAAAGGAGATCATCAGGTCATCTAAACGCCAGTCCGGCAGTACGCGGAAAGGGCGCACCAGCTCAGCGGCGGGCATATGCCAGTGGTTTACCGCCTGAGCCAATAGCGACCAGCCGGTTTCGCCCAGACCATCAAAATGTTCAAACGGGCCGTTGCTGGCCTGCCATTGACCGTTCTTGAGGCTCACCAGTCGACTATCGACCTCCGGTTCCATGGCCAGCCCGGCCAGTTCATCCGGGGTAATCGGATCGACGAAATTCGCGAAAGCCTTCTTTAATACCACCGGCTGCTTTTGCCAGTACTTTTCTAAAAACTCCGGCCAGTTAATGTTGAGTTGATAAGCCATAGGTTCATACCAATAAGAAGAAACGGGCCTGATTATAGAAATAGGCACCCTTATGCCGCTTTGTCATGGGTCAAGGCTGGTGCTTAATTCATCATTTGACGTAACGGCATGCGATAGAGGGGCGATCGACTGGCGAATATCGTTGATTTTCGCAAAAGTTCGTTTTTGACTGAAATGCCCTACAGGCAGCATGGCGTCTGGGTTTTCTCGATTTTGAGTAACGGGCGCGGGGTGCGAAAAGTTTAAATTATGAGCGTTTGATAAGTTTTTTGTATTTTAAGGGTTGCTATATCCCGGGAGCTCCCTATAATGCGCTCCCACTGACACGGCAGATGTGAATCACTTCACAAACAACCCGGTCGGTTGAAGAGAAAAAATC
>PPYE01232943.1_pt1 | contig 44312 bp, 45 predicted proteins | sample 1559881 | NCBI WGS metagenome assembly PPYE01 (sample SAMN08240022, study PRJNA423297) | Human gut metagenome, whole genome shotgun sequencing project.
CTATATTAACTATATTAAGGAATATTATTACATGAAATTTTTAGATTTTTTTAGCGGCATCGGTGGCTTCCATTCTGGTTTAGAATTAGCCGGTATGAAATGTGTCGGATGGTGTGAATTCGATAAATTCGCTCAAGCATCATATAAAGCTATGTACGATACAGATAATTTATGGTTCGGTAGCGACGTAACAAAGGTTAAAGGAAAAGACTTACCAAAGGCAGATCTTTGGACGTTCGGTTTCCCTTGTCAAGATATAAGTATTGCCGGAAAGCAAGAAGGCATTAAAGAAGGAACTAGAAGCGGATTATTCTATGAAATTATGAGGTTATTAGATGAGTGCGAAGAAAATAAACCCAAATGGCTTGTGTGTGAAAACGTTAAGAATTTGTTATCAATCGACGGCGGGGGGGGTTCCTCAACGTTGTCGGTGAAATGGCCGAAAGAGGGTACTCTATTGAATGGAAGGTTTATAATTCCAAAAACTACGGCGTACCTCAAAACAGAGAAAGAATTTACATTGTCGGATATTATGGAACCCCATCCGGACGAAGCCTTTTACCTGTCAGACGAGAAAGTCAAACAGCTATTGAACAAGTCGGAAATCTCTTAAATACTACTAGCTTTGGCGGTAATCCGCAACGTGGACGTATTTATTCTGCTGACGGTGTAGCTCCTACATTAACATGTAGCGCCGGCGGTGGATTACAACCTAAAGTTATTGAAAAAACTAAGAATAAAATACAAAATTTCGGAAATGTATCGGTATATACAAATGATAATACTGTATGGGAAACAGGTATCGCCCGTACTTTAACAGCTTCTGATTATAAGCACCCTCAAAAGGTAGCGATCAATAACGGAACTAAACAGGGATATACTTATGCTAATATCGGCGATGGTATTGATCTAACATACCCAAATAGTAAAACTAGACGAGGTAGAGTACAACACCAACGATCAAATACTATAACAACTGGCGGAAATCTAGGCGTACTAGATGATATTAAAATTGAAAAAGACAAGTCTTCTAAAGATAAATCAAAAAAAACAATTAAAATTAGAAAATTAACTCCTTTAGAATGCTGGCGCTTACAAGGTTTCACCGATGAACAGTTTAGCGCCGCAGCTGCTGTTAATTCTAAGACTCAACTATATAAACAAGCCGGTAATGCCGTTACTGTCAATGTGGTTAAGGAAATCGGCGCCCATATTATGAACACTAATTCACTTTTACATTAATTAACAAAAGGAAATAAACAATGCCTATTAATTGGAATGAAGTAGATAGACTTAAATTAGAATATATTCAACAAAAAGAAGCAGTTAAAACTAAATACGAAGAAGAATTAAAAGCTTATAAAGAAGAACAGAGTAAGAAAGGTTTCTTTGATAGATTGTTTAATTGTTTAGAAAAGCCAGAAGAACCATACTTACCCGAATTTAAGCCTTATTTTTACAATATTAATAATTCTTTTTGTGTTAGGGTTGAAATTGAAGGTATTTTAATTACTGATCCGTGTGAATGTCTACCGCCAGAATATGCCGATAAAATCATTAAATACTTAGGTCTCAATAAAGAAAATAAGAATTCGCTTTATAATGTATATTTTATAAACGGTACTGAAGAAAACCGTAAAAAGCTCGATAAAGTAGTCGTTTTAATTGAAAAATATACAAGTGAAAAACAAAAAGAAGCCGAAGCTTATATCGATAATTTTATTAATAGTAGGGAAGGCAAATAATGTTAGAAACCTTAGCAATAATTTTCTTTGTACCTATTATAGCGATTTTTAGTACGATAGTAGCAATATTAATACTTTTATTAATTGGTGCTTTGCTTGATGCACTTTTCTTTAAATAAATTATACTAATGCATGACATAGCAATATATTCGCTACTATGGACTACCTTAATAGCATTAATAGTAGTTATACTATCGACTAAATATTAAGTAACGGGAAGGAGCCGCCACTCAATCCTTTATGAACTCCTTCCCCTAACTACCCATACTACTAATAATATATATAATAGATATTAATAATAATATATATCTATATAAAGGCTATACAAACAAAACTACTAATTAATTATTAATAAGCTAATATATATAATAAGATAAACAAAACGCCATTTATATTATTTTCTCCTTATTTATATATATCATTATTAATAACAAGATCGTCATCCTCTAAAAGTAGTACCGTTACTAGAAGTCGCTCCTAGCTTCTAGTAATGCTAGTGCTTTTACGGAATGAAGCACTAATCTTACTTCTTTCTGAATACCGAAAAGAAACGACTCATCAGAGTCGTTCTTTTTTTATGCCAAAACAAGAACATATATTCGTATTAATTAAATAAAGGAGGTGTGTTCCTATTGCTATCGAGGTATTAAATAACGGAAAGCTTATTGTCGATGGTTATACATTAACTAGAAAGCAAGCTTTATTTTGTGAGGAATTAGTCAATAACGGCTATAACGGATCGGCAGCTATCAGAGCAGCAGGATATAGCACATCCTCCGAAGCAACAATAAGAAAACAGTCTCAAGAAAACCTAACAAAACCGTCCATACAAGCCTATATCAAGGTTTTAGAGGAACGTTTAAAGAAACGGCAGACGCAACGAGTCGCATCGATCGAGGATAGAAGAATAGCATTAACCGAGATCTTCTTAAACGAAGAACATAAGTTAACAGATCGGTTAAAGGCTCTCGATATTCTTAATAAGATGGATGCAGCCTACGAGCAGCGTATTAACGTTACTAATAATAACCCGTTCGAGAATATTAAAACCGAAGATTTAGAATCCTTAATCGATAATAAAAAGTCGTAGCCTTCCCTATGTAGGACTGAACTTTAATGAACGCATACGAACACTAAAGGAGGTGGTTACGATAGACGAAGATTTAATTATTCTCGGAGCGAGACAAGAGTTAGCGAGACGTTCTTTTTTTCGTTATTGTCAATTAAAAGCGCCGGACTTCTATAAGCTCGAGCGGAAATATATTAAAGAATTATGCGATAGATTAGAAGCGTTTATTAAATCCGATAAGAAAGTCTTAATCATATCGATGCCACCGCGCACAGGAAAATCCCGTACAGCCTCCCTTTTTGTTGAATGGTATCTAGGAAGGGATCCGACGCAAAAGATAATGACTGGCTCCTATAATGAGACTTTATCCACTAAATTCGCTAAATCTGTTCGTAATTCTATTCAAGAAGTAAAAGCTTCTCCTTATATATCAGTATATAACGATATATTCCCTAATACTCGAATTAAACAAGGCGACGCAGCTATGAATATGTGGTCCTTAGAAGGTCAGTATGCGTCGTATCTCGCTACATCACCTTCGGGCACGGCGACAGGGTTCGGTTGTTCACTTATGATCATTGACGACGTTATTAAAAATGCTGAAGAAGCTAATAATGAATCTAAAAAAGAAGCTTTATATTCATGGTTCACCGATACTATGCTTTCTCGTGTCGAAGAAGGCGGAAAAATTATTATTATCATGACTCGATGGGCTTCTAATGATCTAGCCGGTAAATGTATTGAATACTACGGAGACGAAGCTGAAGTTATTACGATGAAGGCTCAACTACCTAACGGCGAAATGTTATGCGACGAAGTCCTTTCCTTAGAGTCTTTCCTTGAGAAACAGAAACAGATCTCGCCCGAGATATTCCAAGCTAACTATCAACAAGAGCCTATCGATTTAAAAGGTCGTCTATATACGTCGCTCAAGACATATGATACCTTACCCGAATTCGACGAGATTAAATCGTATACCGATACGGCCGATACAGGGCAAGATTATTTATGCTCCATTATCTACGGTGTAAAAAACAAAGAAGCATACATTTTGGACGTTATTTATACAAAAGAGCCTATGGAAATTACCGAGCCTTTAGTAGCTAGACATTTATACGAGCATAAGGTGAATAAGGCCGATATAGAATCTAATAACGGTGGTCGAGGCTTCTCAAGACAAATCGATACGATCTTAAAAACAAAATATAAAACTAATTATACAGTCATACACGCATTTCATCAGTCTAAAAATAAACAGGCAAGAATATTATCTAATGCGACATGGATTATGGAACACGTATATTTTCCCTTAAACTGGCATACAAAATATCCGGAATTCTATAAAGCATTAACTACCTACCAAAGAGAGGGTAAAAATGCCCATGACGATGCTCCCGATGCTTTAACCGGCGTCGCCGAAACGATTAACATTCAAAGACCTGTATTCTCATTCACTTAAACGAAAGGTATTCCATGAGCCTAACCGAACAATGGAATAGTATCGTACGTAACAATGCGGGATTAACGGAAATAGAGTTCGTGAAGGCCGAGTTCGAGTCGTTCCTTTATTCACAAAAACGTTCAATTATCATTCAATCTCGTAAATACTACGAAGGAAAACATAATACTCCTAAGCATCTAATACCCGATGAAAATGGTAATGCTACAGATGCTACCGGTACTATCCCTAATCATAAAATTATTAATAACCTATTCGATGATCTAGTCGATCAAAAGACTAATTATCTTCTCTCTAAACCGCTCGACGTTAAATGTAACGAAGACGTATCCGAATATTTTAATAAAAGCTTCCAACGTAAATTAAAGACTCTCGGTAAAGATGCGTATATCGGTACTATTGCTTATTTACATCCATATATCGATGAACACGGTAATTTTAAGTTAAAACGCATGAGACCGGAATACGTTATTCCATTCTGGCACGATGAAGAACACGAGTCTCTCGATGCGTTTATTTACTTCTACGAATTTACCGAATATACAAATACCAATACTAAGGAACGTTATTATAAGGTCGAATATTATAAACCGGAAGGCGTTACGTATTACGTGTACCGTAATAATTCCTTATACCTCGATCCGCAGAAGCAGCCGATGCCGTATATCTCGATGAATAACAGATATTACAACTGGCAGAACGTACCCTTAATCTGGTTTAGATGCTCCTCCGAAGAAGTACCGCTTCTTTCTAAAGTTAAACCATTACAAGACGCATTAAATCAAATGCTATCTAATTTCGCTAACGTAATGAGCCAAGACGTACATAATACAATCCTCGTTATTAAAGGATACGATGGCGAAAACCTAGCTAAGTTTCGTAGTGAATTAGCAAAATACGGAGCCTTAAAGATTACGTCTTCTCCAGAATTCGAAGCCGGAGTCGAAGCTCTTAATATCGAAGTGAATGCCGAGAATTACGAGATCATTATCAAGCTTTTAGAGCGAGCTGTTATCACGAATGGTCGAGGTTTCGATGCTAAAGATGATCGTATGTCGAATAATCCTAATCAGATGAATATTAACTCCATGTATTCAGATATCGATCTCGATGCGAACGAAATGGAAACAGAATTTCAGGCCTCGCTCGAACATTTACTCACCTTCATCAATGCTTATAATTCTCTAACTAATAGACCACCATTAAAAGATGTAACCTTTATCTTTAACAGAGATTTACCTTTAAATCAATCTGAAATTATTGAAGCTTGCAAGAACTCTAGCGGTATTATTTCCGACGAAACTATTATCGCTAATCATCCGTGGACGCTCGATGCTCAAGAAGAGTTAGCAAGAGTTAAGAAAGAACGTAACGAGGTACTAAACGATGACGTACTGGGAAGAACGCTTTCTTAATTTAAAAGAGCGTGGATTAAACACAGCTAACGAAACATACGAAGACTTAACTTCGATCTATGCGTACTCCTTAGAAAAATACGAAAACCAAATAGCCGGTTTTATTCAGCGATACGCAAATAATAACCAGATAAACCTTGCCGATGCTCGTAAGCAGTTATCGGCAAGAGAATTAAAAGCGTTTAAATTAACGTTAAAACAATACGTTAAACTAGCGCAACAGAAAGACCTATCCCCTAAACAAATACGACTTCTTGAAAATGCCTCCGTAAGAGCCAGATTAACACGCCTAGAAGAACTATGGATACATACCTCACAGTTCGTCGAATTATTAGCAGCACAGCAGCATACAAATATAAACGATGCACTCAATAAAGTATTTACATCGACGTACTATGAGGCTGCATATATCACGCAGCAATTACAAGGGCAATATCAAACATTTAGGCAAGTACCTAAGAAGGCTATTCAAGAAGCTATTAATACGCCGTGGTTAGAATCTAATTTCTCCGACCGTATATGGGATAGAAGAGATAAGCTTATTCTCAAGCTACAACAAGAAATAACGAGATCATTTATATCTCAAGAACCGACAGAACGTATTACAGAGCGTATAGCCGAGTCATTCGATACGGACTTACATCAAGCTAGACGTTTAGTCGAAACCGAAGTCGCTTACGTACAAGAATTAGCGTTAAATCAAACATTTAAAGAATTAAACGTGGATAAGTACCAGATATTAGCGACGTTAGATACTCATACATCGTCAGTATGTCGCCATCTCGATAAGAAGATTATAGATCGTAAAGACTTTAAGCCGGGCGTAACTTCTCCTCCGTTTCATCCGCATTGTCGCTCGACTATGATCCCGTATGTCGGCGAATTAATGGGCCGATCAGCTCGTATCGATGGCAAATCACAATATATCGACGATATGACATATGAAGAATGGCATAAGGAATACGTTAAGTAGTCTCCTTATCCACCCCTTGTCTTTTTTAATCGTTACAGACGATAAAGAATAACGAATTAAAATCCTTTAAATAAATGTGAGATGTTACTCACGAAAATAAAACGAATTCATTAACAGGAGAATACTAACAATGACTAAAGAAGAATTACTTGCATTAAATTTAACTGAAGAACAAGCTACAGCAATTATCGAAGATTACGGTAAGAACTACGTATCTAAGTCTCAATTTAACGAGAAAAACGAAAAATATAAGCAGCTCAAGCAAGAAGTCGAAACTACACGCAGCGAAATTAACAAATTAACAGAATCTGAAAGCGCTAACGAAACGTTGAAAGCGCAGATTAAAGAATTACAAGATAAAGCGGCTGAACGTGATAGTCAATATGCTAAACAAATTAAAGAAATGCAAGTAGATAATGGCATTAATTCCGCCATTCTTCAATGTGGTGTTAAGAATCCGAAAATCTTAACGTCTTTATTGAATAAAGAGGCTATTACTCTAAACGAAGACGGATCTATTTCGGGATTACAAGAGCAAATCGAGGCGCTCAAGCAATCAGATTCTTATTTATTCACCTCCGATACTCCTAAAGGTGTAGTACCGGGAGAAACTAATACTCAACATACAGGATTAACTAAAGAAGAGTTCGGCAAGCTAAACTACGAACAATTAAACGAACTTTTAACAAACGATCCAGATCTATTTAATGAATTAAACAACTAATAAGGAGACCATTAATAATGGCTAATGAAACAAAACTAACTAACATGGTAAACCCTCAAGTATTGGGCGCCATGATCTCAGCACGTTTACCTAAAGCAATTAAATTTACTCAAATCGCAAAAGTTGATAACATTTTGGTCGGTGTACCGGGTTCCGAAATTACACTTCCTTCTTTTAACTACATCGGCGCAGCTGAAGACGTAGCAGAAGGTGTAGCAGTAACTCCATCCGTTATGACTACATCCACTAAAAAAGCTGCTATTAAAAAAGCAGTTAAAGCCGTAGACTTGACAGACGAAGCTAAACTATCTGGTTATGGTGATCCTGTAGCTCAACGTGCAGCTCAATTAGCTAAATCTATTGCTGATAAAGTGGATAACGATATCCTTGCTGCTTTAAGTGGTGCTACTTTGGTTGCTACTAGCGCTAACAAAATTTCTTATGAAGGTATCATGGATGCGATCGATAAATTGGCTGAAGAAGACGCTCAAGAAAAAGTTATCTTCATCGCTCCTTCCCAATTAACAGTACTTCGCAAAGAAGATAAATTCTACGACAAAAGTAAATATGGTAACGACGTAATCATGACTGGCGAAGTAGGTATGGTCGGTGGTTGCCGTGTAGTCGTATCTAAGAAAATCAGCGATGCCGGCGCCACTATCGATAACTATATCGTATGCGTAAATGCTGACGAAGAAGAATTGCCAGCAGTATCCTTATTCATGAAACGTGATATTCAAGCTGGTGTTCAACCAGACTTATTGTCCGGTAAAGAAGTAATGGTAGCTAATAAACATTACGCTGTAGCATTGACTAACGAATCCAAAGTAGTAAAAGCAACATTCAAAAAATAAGGTCTAAATAATGGATAACGTAAAAGAACTAATTCGTATGGCTACGCATTTTAATGTAACGGCCGAATATGATGGCGTTCTTCGTTATATCTATGAGTCCGAGGAACAATATTTAATGAACGTATTAAATAGAAGCGATGTTCCGGACGAATTACAGTACCTTCTCGAGAAAAGAGTCGCAGCTCGATTTATTCAAGCTAATAAAGATCGTATCCTTAGCGTCGAAGATCTTAATCCGATCAAGATGCTAAAAGAAGGAGATACCGAGATCGAATTTAGTACGGATAAGGCGGCTGCGCTCGATTCTCTTATTCACTTATGGCTAACTTTGAACGGAGATATAGCATGTTATCGACAATTAAAATGGTAGCTCGTAAACATTATGAACGCCTATATACCGATACTTGTATTATCAAGGAACAAAGAAAAGCTATTAAAGATCCTAAAACCGGGATTATAACAAACGGAGAAATCGAATCTATTAGTTATCCATGCCGTATATCATTTAAGACTATTTCCTCTAACGATATAGTGAATAAGTTGCCGGCATCCTCTCAAGTAATCACTTTATTCACTTCTCCAGATATATATATTAAACCCGGTTCCGATATTGAAGTAGTACGACAAGGTAGAACGTTTTCTTATACGGCAGCTTCTCAAACAGCTCTATACGATACACATCAAGAAATAGAGTTAAAACTACGGAGTAAGCATAATGGCTAAGATTACGTTCGATCTTTCTGGTTTTAAAGAATTAGAACGTCGAACAGATGTTCTAAAGAAAAACCAGAAGGAATTATCTACTAAAATTACAGACGATTTATCTAAGGTTTATTTGGCTACGGCTATAGCAGCGACTCCGGTCGGCGAGATACAAATTTCGCCCGACGGGAAACATCGCAGTATGTCGGAACACATGAGAAGATCGTGGGAGGCTGAAAGGCTTAATCGTAACACGGTTAAAGTAACGAATTCGGCTTCGTATGCATCGTATGTTAACGACGGCCATAGACAGACTCCGGGAAGGTTCGTTCCTGTTCTAGGTAAGAGACTAACCAAATCGTTTGTTAAGGGTCTACATATGCAAGAGAAGGCTGAAGCGGCTACTAGAAAAGCTTCACAAAATATAATGAAAAACGCCCTCGATGAATTCTTAGAGGGATGGGATAAATGATTTACATTAATGACGTTATAGAAGGCATAGCGACGGTCCTTAATAAAGAATATAAATATTCGATATATGTCGACGAAATTAAATCCGATGCTGAATTCCCTTGCTTTGTAATCGAAACCTTGAATACCGATCATATTCATGTAATAGGTGATCGATACGAGCGCCGTCATGACTTCGATATCATGCTGTATATTGCAGACGATGATTATATCGAGGATCATAGAAAGCAAATTAATCCGATTGTAGAACAACTTTACTTCGATTTAGAGTATATAACGCTAAACGACGGCTCTAAGCTATACGGCGACGATATGAGTTATCGGATTACGGACGGGATTTTGCATTTTAAAGTTTCGTATTCATATCATATTAGGAAAGTTCATAAAGAGGACCCTATGCAATCCTTAACGCAAAAACAAGAGGTTACACATGGCTAAAACTAATGACACGAACGAAGTGAGTGAAGTGAGCGCAGCGAACGAAGTAACGAGCGTAACGAGCGAAGTAACTAGCGCTCCGGCTCCTACATTCGATCCAGAAACGATTATTACTTCCGATAGATTCTCTCGTTATGCCGATATGCTCGGCGCAGTACTCGAAAATCGTGAATATACTGTCGAAGAAGTAGAAAAGCTTCTCGATAGAACATTAAGTACTCCGATTGTCGAAGTATATAACGACTAATTACATATATTTAATTAATACATAAGGAGGCCTATACATGGCTCAAGGTGGCGGTTACTGGTTATTCCAAAATAAGGTATTACCGGGCGTTTACATCAATTTCGTATCTAAATTGAAAGCATTCGCTGAAGTAGTAGATCGTGGATATACTACTATGGCTTTGTCTCTCGACTGGGGCGAAACTAACGCTATCGTACGTGTAGAACAAGAAGAATTTCAAAAGGATTCTCTTCGTATCTTCGGTTACGATTATGCGCATCCTAAAATGAAAGGTTTAAGAGACCTTTTCTTAAATGCTAAAACATTATATCTATATCGTTTGAATTCCGATGCCGTTAAAGCTCAGTCTACTGTAGCGACTGCTAAATTCGGCGGTGTACGTGGTAATGATATCGCTGTAGCTATTAGCGCCGATATTAATGCATCCGATAAATTCACAGTAACGACTTATATCAAAACTGACGACGTAGTTAAAAAAGTAGATGAACAGTCCGGTTTATCCACTCCTAAAGACTTAAAAGATAATGATTATGTAGTATTTACTAAAGGTGAAAGCTTTACGGCTCAAGCTGCTAAATATCTTACTGGTGGTACTAACGGTACTCAAATCCAAGCATCCGATTATCAAAAGTATATCGAATTAATCGAGCCTTACTATTTTAATGTATTGGGTTATGCCGGTAGCGATACTACAATTCAAAACTTGTTTATTGCATTCGCTAAACGTGCTCGTGAAACTACAGGTCAAAAATTCCAAGTTGTATTATATAACCGTGATAAAGCTAACTACGAAGGCGTTATTTCCTTAGCTAATAAAGTAAGCGACTCCGGAGCTGAACCGGGTTCCGGCGTATACTGGTTAACTGGTGCTGAAGCTGCTTGCCCTATTAATCAATCCTTGACTAATAAAGCATACGACGGCGAATTTAACTTCAATATTCAATATAAACAATATGAGCTTGAACAATTCGTTAAAAATGGTCAATTAGTACTTCATAACGTAGCGGACTCCGCTTCCGGAAACGTTAAAGGCGGTACTCGCATCCTTAGCGACGTTAACTCCTTTACTGAATTCTCTAAAGATCGGACTAAAGACTTCGCATCTAACCAAGTTATTCGTGTACTCGATAACTCCGCATACGATGTAGCTCGTTTATTTAGCAATTATTACCTAGGTAAAACTCCTAACGATCAAGACGGTCGTATCGCATTATGGAACGACGTCGTTAAATTATTCGAAGAATACCAAAGCGTACGAGCTATTAATGACTTCGATCCTAAGGATGTACAAATCCCGACAGAAGGCGAAGAAAAGGGTTCTGTGGTAATTAACTACAATATTAAGCCTACTGTCGCTATGGATAAATTGTACGCTACTTGTTACGTGAAATAAGGAGTTTAAATAATGGCAGAAGTTCAAACTATGAACGCTAAAGACGTTGTATCTTCTAAGCTTGGCCGTGCTTTTATCACGATCGAAGGCAATCGATACAACTTCTTTAACATTAAAAATTTAAAAATTAATAAAGACTTTGAAAGCGAAAAAGTTAATGTCCTAGGTAACACAGTAGAACAGACTAAAAGCGTAAGTGCTAAAATTTCCGGCTCTATGACTGCTTATGCTGTTTCTGATTACTTTGATGAATATATGGATCGTTTTATTAATGAAGGTAAAGCCTTCTATTTCGATCTTCAAACAACTAACGAAGATCCTACTTCCAATACTGGTGCTCGTACTATAATTTATCGTAATTGCTGTGTTACTAAACAAGGCGAAACGATTTTCGACGTAGACGGCAAATATCTTGAAGTCGATATTGATTTTACGGTAGGCGGTATCAAACGAGTTCAGAAGTTTAAAGATCTTGATGGTATTCGCGCCTAATTTAAAACACAATAAGAGGGCTAATTAAGCCCTCTTCTATGATATAAACGGAGATAAAAAAACAATGTCAGAGATTAAAAATATGTCTTTAAATGGCTTCTTTAAAAATAAAGCTAAACAGGCAGACGACTTACGTGTCGTAGTATCTGAACGCTTTACCGATAAAGAAGGTAAACCTTTAGAATGGGTATTACATCCTATTAGTACTAAATTAGTAGAAGAAATTACTAAAAAAAATACGGTTACTAAACTTGTAAACGGTAAAAAAGTTAAAGAAACTAACGAAGAAAACCTTAATGCCGATCTATTAGAACACGTCGTATTATATCCTCGTCTTAACGATGCAGAATTACAAGATTCTTATGGCGTAACTAACGTAAACGACTTATTAGGCACTATGTTATATCCGGGCGAAACTCAAGAACTTATTAAAGCACTCGAAGACGTTATGTCCGGCAAAGCTAATACGGTATCCGAATTAAAAAACTAATTAAGGAGAACCCCGAGGCATATCTCTATCATCTGGCTCTCCAATATTATCATATAACCCCGTTCGAGCTTAATTCGATGGACGAACAGGAGCGCAATTTTATATTCGCTTCTATATCGACTCGATTTGACGAACGAAAAAAAATTCAAGAAGAACTTAAAAAACACAAGTCGGGAGTAGAATATGTCTATATTATCTAACACTATCAAACTTAACGACGGTGTTTCTCCTGTATTACAAAATATATCGCAAAATGCTAGCCGATCCTCTACGGCTATGTCGTCTTTCGGTCAACATATGGGCGGCGTAGCAGATAAAGCTACTAGAGCATCTGGCTCTCTTATGAACATTAAATCAATATTCTTAGGGTCATTAGGTGCTAATATAGCAGCTGCTGCTATAGCTAAAGTAGGCGATGCATTAGGTAGCGTATTAGATATGGCTGAAGAATACGCTACTATTAATGCACGGCTCGGTCTTATTGCGGGTTCACAAAATAATGTAATAGCGCTTAACCGTGAAATCTATGAGTCGGCTAGACGTTCCCGTTCCGCTTATAGCGATGTGGCTGAAATGGTAGCTAATCTATCACAATCGGCGCACGATGCTTTCCCAGACCCTCGAGAGACGGTTCAATTTGCCGAAACAATTAATAAGGCTATGGCTATTGGCGGTACTAAAGGCCAAGCTAAAAAGAATGCTGTGCTCCAGTTAACGCAAGGTTTAGCATCCGGGCAACTACAGGGCGACGAATTTAGAAGTATCGCCGAAAACGCTCCGATAATCGAGAATATTATTGCGAAGACGATGGGCGTTTCGAGGGGCGAATTAAAGAAATTAGCCTCCGAAGGTAAAATCACGGCCGAAGTTATTAAGAAGGCTATGACGGAAAATGCCGCCGAAATCGAGGAACAGTTTAGGAAACTACCTCATACGATGTCGGACTGGGTAACCGATATTCAGTCGGTAGCTCAATATGCATTTGCTCCTTTATTCGACGTTATTAACGAATTATCGAATAGTGAAGAATTTAGGCAATTTATCGATAGTATCGAGAATAATATACAGTATATAGCCCCTATTATTAAGAATGTAGCCAACGAAATATCGTATGCATTTAAACAGATGCTTACGTTCAGTCAAAAGGCCTTTACTTTTTTACAAGAACATAGCGGTATCGTAACGGTAGCTCTATATGCTATCGGCGCAGCGGCTGCTTATTCGGCTATTGTATTCGGTATCGATACGGCTGCTAAAGTAGCTAATACTATAGCTAATTATGCGTTAGCGGCTTCTCAATGGAGCTTAAATGCTGCTATTGCGGCTAATCCTGTCGGACTTATAGCGATAGCTATTATAGCGGTAATCGGTGCTATTCACCTCTTAGTAATGGCTTACGATGAAGTAACCGGTAGTACCTATACTACGGTCGGTGTTATTGCCGGTGTATTCGGTGGATTATTTGCCTTCCTATATAACGGCGTAGCGTATGCATGGAATATCTTCATTATATTCGCTAACTTCCTATTAACGGTATTTGACAATCCGGCTAAGGCTATTAAAAATCTATTCGGTAGTCTATGGAATAATATCGTCGAATTTACCGTAAGCGCTATTAATACGATACTCGATGTAATGCGTAAGGTACCGTTCCTTAAAAGCTTATTAGAAGGCGTAGGTCCGGCTGTAGCTGCTAATTTCCAAGTAAAAGTCGATTCTGGCCCTTTAGATAACTATAAAATGGGTACGATGAATGTTCTCGAGACGGCTAGTGCATGGCAAGATAAGGGCGATAGCGTTGTCGGAAGTATTAGCAATCTAGCAATATCTAAACAGCCAGATAATAACGCTACGTATGACGGTAAAGTCGATGCAGTAGCTAAGGCGGCCGGCGATACGGCTAAGAATTCTAAGAAGACGGCTAAAAATACCGAGAAGATGACTAAGGTTATTGACTTAACAAAAGACGAGATCGATAACCTACATCAAGGTATTATGAACGACGCTATTAAACAATGGTCTAATAGAACTATTCATATGAACATCACTAATAATAACAATATTGATAGTAGTGTAAATTCTGGGGAGTTCATAACGGACTTCCATAACGGTTTACTTAGCGCACTCGAACGCAATACCGGGGAGGCTCTATAATGTATTATTTCTATTTAAACGATACACAATTACCGATACCTCCTAAGGCTCTTACGATTAACTATTCCAATAAGAACGAGACGCTCGATCTATTAAGTGTCGGTGAAGTAACTATACCGAAGCCGATGGGATTAACGAATTATAGCTTCGAGATTTTACTTCCTAATAGTAAGTATCCCTTTAATCAGTCTATTCTACATAAACATGAGAAGGCCGAGTATTATATGACGAGAATCCTCAAGGCAAAACGGGATCGACAGCCTATTCATTTTATCGTCGTAAGAATGAAACCTAACGGCGAAATGATTAGCATGTTAAATCAACGTGTTACTATCGAGGATCTTGTACATAAAGAGGATACCGATTATGGCTTCGATGCTCGTTTAGAGATTAGCTTAAAAGAATGGCGTGATTACGGCACGAAGAAGGTGGTTATCGATAATGAAAAAGACGGTACGTTAACCGCTCATATCGATAATACTCGTCCGTCCGATAAGATCCCCGAGAAGGAAGTTAAAGCAGGCCCTAAGGCTACGTTATTACGAGTCGTAAAAGAACAGTTCGGAAACACTAATAATTTATTTAAAATAGCCGCCCTTAATAAGATCACGGTACCGTGTTATTTGGAAGGCGGTCAAGCTATTAATATGTATAAGCAAGGTAAGGTCGACGATATATGGAAGAATTTAATTCAGTAGAAATAACCAATGCGCCGCTTAACCTCACTTATGAACTCACCGTTTATAATAAAAAAGATACGCTATTGATAGAGCCTCAAGACGGGATTACCCTAGATCGTAGTCCCGATCTTGCTCCGGCTAAATTAACGTTTAATGTATTAAAAGATCCTTTACTCGATATTCAAGAAGGCGATCTCGTTAACTTTAAGGTTAACGGCGAACTTATATTCGTAGGATATATATTCGAGAAGAGTCGTTCTAAGAATAATATCATTCAAGTAACGTGTTACGATCAATGTCGTTACTTAAAATCGGAAGGCTATTATATCTTCGACGGTAAGAATTCAGCATCTGAATTAATTATAGCTCTTTCTAAAGATCTCGGTATTAAGCTCGGAGAAATAACTCCGACAGAGTATAAGATATCTCGTGTGTTCGACGGTAAATCGTATCAAGATATCTTATTAACGATGCTTAAATTAACGTCGATTAATTCGCCTAAAATACCGGTTAAAGCTTTAAATGCTAAAAAGACTAAAACCTTAAACCACGATAAGTATCGAGGCGGTTATAGCGGTTTAGATAACGTACGGATGGATAAAGATAGCCATGCGGAACGTACTCTTAACCCAGAGAAGGCCGATCATACTTTCGACGAGGTTAGTACCGATGTTAAACGCAAGCCTATCTACGTAGCTTATGACGATAACGGCTTATTAACTGTTAAAGAGCTTAACGATATGGTAACCGACATATTAATCGATGCTAGTCAAGTCGAAGATTACGAATATATATCTTCGATCGATAGAAATACCTTTACTCAAATCTTAGTCGTTAGAGAAGCTAAAACCGGTAGTGATAAGCATAAAGAAGCCTATCGTACAGGCGGAGCCTATGCCTCAGAAGAGACTAAACGTTGGGGCGTACTACAGAAAGTATATAAACCCGACGAGAAAGATCTTAACGCTATCGAAAAAGCTAAAATTATGCTCGATAAACTAGCCAGAAAGACGCATACCTTACGTTTAAAAGGCTGTTTAGGGCGTACTGTAATCCGTCCGGGTTCTGGTATATGGCTTAACTTCGATATCGGCGATCAAATCCTTAACGAGTTAGTCTACGTGCAAGCCGTAACTCATAATTTTAGTAATAATAAGCATACTATGGATCTCGATATTATCTATTTCGATAAACAAGAACCAGTTATTACTACTATAGATAGAGGCGATGCAGAAATTGCTAGAAGACTTGCTAGTAGTAAAAAAGGTAAATCTGGGAAAGGCGGTACAACGAGCGTGAATAAAGGATCAGCTAATGCGAGCGCCGTTCAAACTGGCTTAAATTCTATCGAAGGTACTCCTTCTCCATATGGTACAGAAGGATGTGTCGATCGAGCTACGTTAGCGGGTAGTTATTATAATACTGATTTATACGATGCCAAAGTTAAAGGTATCGTTAATACCGACGAATTAGAAACGCATCTTAATAGCCGAGGTTATTCTAGCGATGCGTATACAGGCGATGCTAATGCCGGCGACTTATTATTCTACGGCGATAATAATCATGTCGTAGTAAGCGACGGTATGGGCGGCTGCTACGGTAATAGTTCGGATAAAGGCTACGTTATCCACTATCCAGACGTTAATTATGCCTTTAGAAATGGCGAAGCTCCTAATAAGATTATTAGAACGGGTGTCTAACTATGCAAAACGACTATAACATGATAGCTAATCTTATCAAGAATATGGCTGTTAATGCTGTCGATGCTACAGTACCGGTTACTATTCTTACAGGAAAAGTTATCTCGGAGGCTCCTCTACAGATAGCTCTTGATTCTAAGATGATTATTCCGGAGGAACGTATTAAATTAACGAAGAATACGAGCGACTGGACGGCAGAAATTAGCGTCGATCATATCACGGAAAATAAGTCCGGCGGTGGTGGTTATGCTTTATTTGAAAGCCATAATCATGAATATAAAGGCCGTAAGAAGTTTTTAATTCATAACGCTTTAAAAGTAGGCGATGAAGTATGGCTAATCCGTGAGACTGGCGGTCAGCGTTTTATCGCTTTTGATCGAGTTTATAATCCAAATACGGGGTGTACGACTAAATAATGTTAACTCCTAATTCAATTAATAACCAAATCGACGCTAACACCGTCGTTAATTATCAGACTTCGAATACGTTTAGAGTACGCTACGAGGACGATTATAAGCTTCTCGGAATGTGCGACGATATCGAAGCTATGAAACAAGCTATTTTTAAAATTATTAATACAGAGCGCTATAAATATTTAATTTACGACTGGAATTACGGTATCGAACTTAACGATCTTATCGGTAAACCTATTCCTTATGTGTATGCCGAGATTGAGCGACGCATAAAGGAGGCTTTACTTGCCGATAATAGGATTAAGGAAGTTACCGACTTCAGATTCTCGAATAATGGCGGCGATGTACTATGTTTATTCACCGCTAATACTATTTATGGTGAGATTAATAATATATCCAGAGAGGTAACGGCTTATGTACGAAACTAAAACTTACGAAAATATATTGTCCGATGCCCTCTATCGGGTAGGAACTAAATATGATAAGCGACAAGGGTCTATTATTTACGATGCAGTAGCTCCTTTTGCATTTGAAGCTACTGAATTATATTTAATGGCTCAAGTTATTATCAAACAAACGTTTGCCCAAACAGCCGATCGTGATTTTCTTAAATTGCGAGCTGCTGAATATAATATATATCCTCGAGAAGCGACGTATGCCGAAGTTAAAGGCGTATTCTCGAGTGCGGTCGATATCGGTACTCGTTTTAACTACGAAGATTTAAACTTCAGAGTTATCGACGTTATCGATCTAAGTAAAAATGAATTCAAATTAGTATGCGAAACAGCCGGAGCTAAAGGTAATTATTGTATCGGTAGAATTACTCCGATCGAGACTGTACAAGGCTTACAGACAGCCGAGATTAAAGAAGTATTGGTACCGGGTCAAGACGAAGAAGAAACCGAAATCTTTAGGGCTAGGTATATACGAGCTTTAAAATCTAAGGCTTATGGCGGTAATGGCGCCGATTATAAAGAAAAAGTATTAAGTATTGCCGGTACTGGCGGTTCTAAAATCTATCGCTGTTGGAATGGTGGCGGTACGGTTAAAGTCGTATTAATTAATAATGAGTTTAATAAAGCATCTTCAGAATTGGTTAAAGAAGTTCAAGTAGCTCTCGATCCTTTAGACGTGGATAAACGAGGTAAGGGCTATGGGCTCGCTCCAATCGGTCATACTGTAACGGTCGAAGCAGCTGAAGAAGTCGTTATTAATTATGAAGTACCGGTTACTATGACAGCCGGTCATACAACTAACGAAATTAAGGACGAGCTTACTAAAAAAATTAAGGAAAAATTACTTCTAAGACGTAAAGAATGGACGACGCAAGAAGAAAATCAATTCGTTACGGTACGTAGCTCCATTATTACTTCTCTAGCCGTCGATCTCGATAACGTAATCGATGTAGGCGATATCAAAATTAATGGTAAAGCTATTAAGCGTTTAGATTTAAAGCCTAATCAAATTCCGGTATTCGGCACGTTAACACTAACGAAGGGATAATATTATGAACTTCGATAAATATAGACGCATTATCGACTTATCTGAATTTGCCGTTCCGGTATCGGGTAACGTCGAAGAAATACAAGAGATATATCGTAGTGAAAGCGTTGAAATACAAGCCTTATGGAATACGATGGTCGATATCTTTAGGGAACAATATATTATGACGGCCGAAAGTTTCGGTTTAGAAAAATGGGAAGCTATATTGGATATTATTCCGGCTCCCGACGATACGATCGACGATCGGCGCTTTAATATTCTATTAGAGTTAGCCGGTCAACGTCCTTATACCGAGATTAAACTACGTGAATTGCTAGACGGTATATGCGGTAAAGGTAACTATCAGATCGAGCAAGATTATAAGAACTATAACGTACATTTTAAAGTGTCGTTAGGCGTTAAAAGACAGCGTAACGCCGTAGCTAATCTATTAAAGGATATTATTCCGATGAATCTAATCTACGACGTTGACTTGTTATATAACCGTCATATAGATTTGAGCCGGTATACCCATAAAGAGCTAGCTCAATTTACTCACTTCGCATTAAATCAGGAGGTCTTACCTAAGTAATGGCTACTTATACTAAGAATATTAAACTATTAAAGCCAGCTGAAACGGAGAAATACGACGTAAACCTCCGTAATGAAAACTGGGATAAAATTGATAAAGCTATTGGCGATACTAGCGATTTAGTTAAAAAACATAAAGAAGCTAATCCTATCGATCATCCAGACGGTAGTGTTACGACTCCGAAACTTCGTGATAAATCCGTTACATTGCCTAAATTAGCCGACGACGTAACGGCGTTACTACAAAGAACGTATGTTAAGAAAACCGGCGATACTATGACGGGTAATCTCGAATTTAATAACGGTATCGGCGTTATGTTTAATAATGCTAATAATACTGTTAAGACTAAAATTCGAGTAGCTCCTAACGGTAATTTCGATATCGGTGTAGTAGAGTCTAATACTGAATATGGTGCTACTGATACATTAAATTTAATTAGTATTAATAAGCCTAAGTGGTATAACAATAAAATTGGTGGTAAACCTTTAGCTACTGAAGAAGACGTTCTTAATGAGTCTAAAAAGTGCTTGCATTTAACTGGCGGCACTATGAAAGGCGACATTAACTTTGTACGTGGGCAGTCCGGTCTTAAATTTGACGGCGGTAATAATAAAATTCATGCTATCGGTGTAGGCGGTAATGACGGCGAAAACTTAGATGTCGGTTCTACTGCTAATACCGATCGAGTTGCTTTATGCTCTAAGAATGTTCCGGGGTGGTATAACGGCGCTCAATTCTTCCCATTTGCATTACAAGGAGACTTTGTTATTACTTCCGGTACTATCGATCACGATCAGACTTTACCGGTTCCTCAAGGCTTTAATGAAAACGAATGTAACTGGTTTATTAGCTTAAATAATTCAAATAAAGATAATAATAAACTAGGATTATTCAATTTAAGCACGTTAAAACAGCAAACTGTATGTCGTCGTGAAGGTCGTAAGGTTATTGTCGGTACTTATATTGGTACTCACTCTTCCGATACTGACGGCCCTCGTTATAATACATTCTATCCGGGTACCGCTAACTATATGTGTATCGCTGTTAGAAGACGAGGTTAAGTATGAATACGATTAAGAAGCAAGCTGAAACATTACATACCGGCGACGATTGGAACCGTGTATACCTTGTTAAGGGCGATATCGACTTTAATAACGTAAGAGCTATCTGTAAAGTACGTGATGAAAACGATAACTTACTAATCGAAGCGAATTGCACGGTAGAAGATAATAAAATCTATGTAAGTATTCCTTCTAGTAAGTCGGTTAATCTATCTCGTACGATCGATAAAGGTTACTACGATGTATTTATTACTAATGGTAGTTATTATCATAAAATCGTAATGGGTAGTATTAAATTTTATCATAATATTTCTTTACATTAATGGGGGTTCATAAATGGAAACAGTAAATAATATCCCCAATGCATTAATAACAGAGGTCGAGGTCGTTCCTTCCTTATCCACTACTATCAGTATTCCCGGTCCTCGAGGTAATGATGGTAAGCCGGGTCTAACAGGTCCGGAAGGTAAGCAAGGTCCTAAAGGAGATCCCGGCCCTAAGGGCGATCCTTTTACATATGAAGATTTTACTCCGGAGCAGTTAAATGCTTTAAAAGTAAAGGGCGATAAAGGCGATCCCGGCATACAAGGCCCGAAGGGCGAGCCGGGTATCCAAGGTAAGCCTTTTACATATAATGATTTTACGCCGGAACAACTAGAAGCATTAAAAGTTAAAGGTGATAAAGGCGACGAAGGCCCTAAAGGCGATCCGGGTCCTAAAGGAGAACCGGGCATTCAAGGACCTCCGGGGCCGGCTCCCGATACCTCGGCTTTTATGGTTAAAAACGATTTACAATTAATTATCGATGAATTAAAGAAACTTAACGGAGGTAACTAATAATGAACCAAGTTACGATCGATTTAATGGCTGAATTGGATAAATTCGGCGGTCATATCACTCAAATTAGAGACGCTATCCAAGCTAAAGGAGTTACTTCCGAAGGTAAATTATTTAAATTTGCTGAAGAAATTAGTAAAATTCAAAACACTAACTCCGCTTATGCCGGCATTATTAGCTACGTAGAAGAAGCTTATCGTAAGGGCTACTACGAGTACGAAATTGTCGACATGCTTCGCAATTTAAAAGATAGAAACGCTCCTTTACCTCCGGCTCCAAATCCGGGTCCAAATACTGACTTCGATCCAGAAACCGCTACAGAAATTCCAGAGAATAAATTTAATGGCCGCAGCGACTTAACTGGCCCTGCAACATTTGCTAAAGTTACTAAAGTAGGTGCTAATGCATTTACTGGATGTGGTTATACTGCTGTTAATTTACCTCAAGCTACTGAAATCGATAAAGAAGCATTTGCCGGATCTGTAATCGATACATTAGAAATTCAATCTTTCGTGTGGTTTAAAGATAATTTGAATTTGCAAGGTAAGAATGGCAAAAAATATAGTGTAGATAAAATTGTCGTACACCCCGATTCTATTCCTCCTAGTGATTTAGTGTACGAAAAACCAGAAATTAAAATCTTTAATCCGGATTACACTAAACGTTGGGATGTTTACGGTAATAAATGGGTTAACTATTAAGAGGTTCATATACTGGCATTTAATAAAATACAATTCATAAATTAAATTAAGGAAAGCCTAATGAATATTTTAGAAATTATTGGTATATCGTTAACCGGTTTAGGCCTCCTCGGTGGCTTTATTAAATTTATACACGCTTTAGAAAAAGATCAAGCTGAGCGTAAAGCCTTTGAAGAAAAGATTACGGTTATGTTTAATAAACTAGAAAAGCAGAACGACGAGCTTTTAAGACAAGTCGAGGCTTCTAAGGAAGATAGAAGAACCCTCGATAAACGTATCGGTATCGTAGAAGAATCTATTAAATTAAGTCATAATCGTATAGATGATTTAAATACTAAATTAGATAAGTTACGAGATAAAATTAAATAGTGTTCATAAGGGGAGTGTTAAGCGCTCCCCCATGAGGCTTTACATGGATTATAAAACTAAAATATTTAACTCTCTAAAAAATACCTATCAGAGTATTCGAGTCGCTAATATTCATCCTAACGGTGTTCTAGCCGTTCGAGCCTTCATATTATTAATGTTCGTAGTCATTATTCTAATTATCGTACAATTCGTCATGTCATTTATTAAAGGCGACGTATCTCCAGAAGATAGCCGTATTATCGATATCGGTATTAAGATTATCGATCATACATACGCTGTACCCGGAGTATTGGCTACGGTTATAGGCTTGTTAATGTTATGGCTCGATCGAAATCATAACGGAATCCCCGATAAATTAGAGGAGGATAATTCTAAGAATGAAAATATTTATAAATCCGGGCCACGATCAGACATATGACTGTGGCGCCGTTAATAATAATTACGGTATTACAGAAGCGGCTATCGCTTACGAAATCGGCGAGAAAGTAGCCTATTATCTTAATCAAGTAGGTTACGAGACGCAAGTTATGCAGTCCGATAATCTATACTACGACTCTCCGTATGCAGATAGACCATATCCAGTATGTCAAGCTGCTAACGATTGGGAAGCCGATATCTTCGTTTCTATTCATTGTAACGCAGCTAATACAGTAGCTAACGGTACAGAGACTATCGTATATCGTTATGGTGGCGACTCTACTACGTTAGCTACTTGTATTCAAGATCAAATCGTTAATAGCTTAGGTACTACTGATCGAGGCGTTAAAGAAATGCCGAAATTAATTGTATTAAAACATACTAATATGCCGGCTGTATTAGTCGAAACTGCATTTATCGATAATGATAGCGATGCTTTATTGTTAATTAATAATGCTGATGATTTTGCTAGAGCTATTGCTCGAGGTATTAGTGATTATGTGGTTCATAAATAAACGAATATTAATCGGCGGCGCTATCCTAATTCTTATCGCCCTTATGGTCGGTTCTTGCTTCTATTTCTATAATAAAGGTATTAAAGACTCGACTGTTCCGGTACAAAATATAGCGAGCGTTAGCCGTGATAATATACGAGATGCACAATTAAATATGCATAAATATCGTGGCGAAGGCGACGTTAAAGAGGTAACGCACTTAATCGAAAAAGCTAAGACTAAGCCGGCCGATATTCAATATACGGCTCGTACTCAAGAAGAGGCTGATCGTAAAGCTAATACGTTAGCTAAAAAAGATAAAGCTGATTACCTTTTAAAAGAAACGAATAACGATAATAATACTATAAATAATAACTATTATAGTATTCACCAAGAGAAGCGTAACCGTATCGGAGCCGGAGTCGCTGTTATTAATAATGATATATATGGTACGGTACATTATCAGCGTGATCGCCTAAGAGTCGAGGCCTTTAAGTCGATTACTAATCCTAAAGGTAAGAGCTTAGACGGTGCAGCCGTATCTTACGACTTCGTTAAATTTTAATTTTCCCCATAGTGTTCCCCTTGACGGGAATACGTTATCGATATATAGTGTTTATGTGGTATCATACAGGGTATACCCCTCATCTCCACCAAATAAGAAGCGTACATTTTAAGAAATAAGTTTGCGCTTACAGATAAATTTGTGATTATTCGGCTATAATAGATAAAGGAAAGCAGATTAAGTGGTTTTAAAACCGTCTAGGTAGATTCTTAGGCGGTTTTTTGTATATTAATAATAAAATTTTCAAATTAATTTAAATAAAGAGTCTTTGAGGTGATAAAGCATGGAAATTTTACTTATGTCATATTTAGCAGGAACAAAAAATATAACAAAAAAGTATCTTTCAAAAATGATTTCGAATAAAATAGTTTTTATTCCTACTGCTGGAAATGTTGAACCATATACTGGATATATTGATGAAGGTGTTGAGATGTTAAAGTCTTTAGGATATGAATTGGAAATTATTGATATTTCTAAATATGATGAAGATTATTTAAAGAATAAACTTTCAAAGACTGAATGTATCTGTATATCTGGTGGTAACACATTTTATCTATTACAAGAGCTGAAAAAGAAAAATCTTATAGGCCTACTTTATGAAAGAATCAAAGAAGGCTTATTATATATTGGTGAATCTGCTGGCGCAATTATTATGTCTGAAAATATTGAATATAATCAGATAATGGATGATAAAAGTATAGCATCTGAATTAGATGATTATATGGGTGTAAATGTATTTAATCATTATGTTGTGCCTCATTTAGGAGAGTATCCATTTGAAGAGACTGCTCAGAAAACATTAGATACTTATCAAGATAAGATACCATTAGTGCCGATAAACAATAATGAAGTAATCTTAGTTGAGGATCATGGTTATACGGTATTAACTGAAAAAAAGTAAACTAGTAATATATAGTTTTATAATTCTAAAACTATTTAAGTTCATATTGAATATAAAATGTCAATAGTTTTTAATATTTTTGTTGTATACAATATATGTGGGTTTAATCAGATTTTATCTATGTTCTACAAAGGTAGAGGGGTATCGAAAAAATTGACTTTGTCTATAGAATCCTGTAAAATATATAAAGACATTTATGTAATTATGACACATAGATGATTAGTTTCGTGTAAAGGAGTACAGATAATGAAGTTCCGTTATTCCCGTATGTTAGCGGCTCTCGTTGTATCCGCTGTAATGGTTGCTGGTTGTGGCAGTAATCAACAGCAAGCAGGTGATGTGAGTGTCAATGCATACAAAATTACTGCAAGTGATGCACAGGTAAACCAAACCTATGCTGGTACTGTCGTTGCAGAAAACTCTGTAGCTGTACATGCTCGTGTAACTGGTTACGTTGTTGAAAAATATGTTAAAGGTGGGGAGCAAGTTGTAGCTGGTCAACCATTATATCGTATCGATTCTCGTCAGTACGAAGCTAGTCTTGCTAATGCAGAAGCACAAGCTGCTCAAGCTAATGCGACTTATAAAAATGCTGAAGTAGATCTTAATCGTTATGAAACATTGGCTCAACAAGATGCGATTGCGCAGCAACGTGTAGATACGCAACGCAGTACTACAGAACAAGCTAAAGCAGCATATGAAGCATACCAAGCATCTGTAAAGATTGCTCAAGATAACTTGGGTGACACAATGGTATATGCACCATATTCCGGTACATTACGTATGGATGATATTGATATGGGTGCATTTGTACAAGCTGGTTCTACAACATTAGTTACAATTGACTCCATTGATCCTATCTTTGTTGAGTTTAGTATGACTGAACAAGAATATCTTGACTTCATGAAAAATCCAACTGGCGATGATTCCAATGGTCCAAACATTCAATTAAAACTTGCAGACGGTGAAACATATAATCAACCGGGTTCTATTGTTCAAGCAGCAAAAAGTCTTGATCAATCAACAGGTAAGCTTGTGTTGAAAGCATCTTTCCCAAATCCTGATCATTTGTTATTGCCAAATATGTTTGCTACAGTGATTTCTCCTGGTCAAAAACTTAAAGATGCTATTCTTGTTCCTAGTCGTGCCATTCTTCAAATCATGGATAAAAACTTTATCTATGTTGTAAATGCTGATGGTGTAGTAGAACAAAAAAGTGTTGAAGTTGGCGGTACAAGTGGTAGCGATACAATTATTAAAGCCGGTTTAGCACCTGGAGACACAATCATCGTTGATGGCTTAACTAAGGTTAAAAACGGTGTGAAGGTTAATGCTAAATTGCTTTCAAAAGAACAATTAAAAGCTACAAAATAGAAGGGGGCTAGATCGTGTCGAAATTCTTTATTAATCGACCTATCTTTGCCATTGTAATAGCCATTGTTATTACCTTGGTAGGTCTCATTTCTATGATGAACCTTCCGATAGCTCGATATCCACAAATTTCTCCACCTACAGTTCGTGTAAACACTGCCTATACAGGTGCAACGGCTCAAGTTGTTAATGATACGGTAGCCAGTGTTATTGAAACACAAATCGTAGGCGTACAAGATATGGACTATATGACATCTAGTAGCTCTAGTAATGGTAGTTACTCTTTGACTGTTCAGTTCAATCAAGGCACAGATGCCGATATGGATACGGTTAATACACAAAACCGTGTACAAGCAGCACTTGCTCAATTACCTGCAGAGGTACAAGCAGTTGGTGTTACAACTACTAAATCTTCTGGTGATATGGCTATGGTATTTTCCTTGAACTCACCTGATGGTACTTATGATTCTACATTCTTAAAGAACTATAGTACCAACTATATGATGGATGCTATTAAAGCCATTAAGGGTGTCGGTTCTGTACAAGAGTTCGGTTCTGATTATGCTATGCGCATTTGGTTAGATCCAGCGAAGATGCAAAATCTTGGTGTTACCATTTCTGAAGTAACAGCAGCTATTAAGGGACAAAACTTACAGGCTGCTGCAGGTACAGTTGGTCAAAATCCTACTAATGGGGAACAAGCATTTCAATACCCTATCAAAATTGAAGGTCGTCTTGTAACACCTGAACAATTTGGTAATATTGCTATTAAAAGCTCTAATGGTAAGGTATTGCATCTAAAAGATGTTGCTCGCATTCAAATTGGTGCTAAAGGATATGACTTTATTGCTAAGTCCGCACATAAAGAGGTAGCAGGTTTTGCTATTTCCTTACAAAATGATGCGAATGCATTAGAAACTATTGCGAATGTTAAGAAGGTACTAGATGAACAATCTAAATCTTTCCCACCAGATATGCAATATAACGTAGTTGTAGATAATACTAAATTCGTAAGTGCTTCCATTAAAGAGGTAGAGCATACATTTGTAGAAGCATTGTTACTCGTTCTTATCGTAGTATATGTGTTCCTACAATCTTGGCGATCTACGATCATTCCTATGATTGCTGTTCCAGTATCCTTGCTAGGTACATTTGGTGCTTTCGTATTACTTGATTTCTCTATCAATACGTTAACATTATTCGCCATGGTATTGGCTATCGGCCTCGTTGTTGACGATGCTATCGTAGTAGTAGAAGCGGTAGAGTATGAATTAAAATATAATGGCTTACCTCCGAAAGAGGCGGCTATTAAAGCGATGGAAAATGTACAAGGCCCTGTAATTGGTATCGCCTTTGTATTGGTAGCTGTATTCGTACCAGTTGCCTTCATGGGTGGTATGACAGGTATTCTTTACAAACAGTTTGCATTAACAATCGCTGTATCTGTTGTTATTTCTGCGATTGTTGCCCTTGTATTAACACCAGCACTATGTGCTACGATGTTAAAACCTCACACACCTAAAGAGCGTGAAGATTGGGTACATCGTCAGTTAAATAAATTCAATGCAGGCCTAGAACGTTTCAGCAATTGGTATGGTATCCAATTGGCTCGTTTAAGCCATCGTTTGAGCTTAACCGTTATTGCATTGCTTATCTTTGCGGGGGGAACAGGCTTAGTATTCCACTTCTTGCCTACATCCTTTGTACCTGCAGAGGATAGCGGTTATTACATGATTGCTGTTAATGAGCCGCCAGGTTCCACATCTGAGCGTACGATGGCGACCCTTGAAAAAATTGCCTCTTTCTTGGAAGGTAAAAATGATCCTGAAAAGCCAAAAGATGAGCAATTATTCCAAGAAGTATTTACAGTAGCAGGCTTTGACCTCTTAGGTGGTGGTCAAAAATCAAGTGCAGGTGTAATCTTTGCTACTATGTCTGACTGGAAGTATCGTACAACACAAGCAACATCAATTAATGCCATGGTTGGTCAAACATTTGGCTTTGCTGCTGAAAAGGTACCAGAAGCAACTGTAATTGCTATGAACCCACCATCTATTCCTGGTCTAGGTTCTACAGGTGGTTTCAGCATGTACCTCATTAACAAAGCTGGTGACAGCCCACAAGTTATGGCGGAACGTGCTAATGAATTCTTAGCAGAAGCTCGTAAGAGTCCAGCAATTCGATCTATTTACACTACATTTGATACATCTACACCATCCTTACAATTTGATGTGAATCGTGAAAAAGCGGCTCAAGATGGCGTGGCATTAGCTGATATCTTTACTACATTGCAAGGTTTCTATGGTAGTATTCAAGTCAATGACTTTACTACATATGGTAAAAACTATAAAGTAGTAGTTCAAGCTGAAGACGCTTACCGTCAAAATGCGGAACAGCTTAATATGCTAGCTGTTCGTAATAGCAAGGGCCTTATGGTTCCAGTTTCTAACTATATTACGAAAGAACAAACAGGTACACCGTCTAGTATTACTCGTTTTGATAATGCGATGGCTGTACAAATCGGTGGTTCTCAAGCGAATGGTTACTCCTCTGGTGATGCGATTAATGCATTGAAAGAGGCGGCAGCTAAAACATTACCAGCCGGTTATACATATGACTGGGCAGGTCAATCTCGTGAAGAGTTGAAAGCTGGTTCTCAAACCATCATGATTCTTGGTTTAGGTCTAGTATTTGTATTCTTAATTTTGGCTGCCTTGTATGAATCTTGGAAGGTACCATTTGCCGTATTGTTCTCCGTACCATCTGGTATGATTGGTGCTTCTTTAGTTCCATTCTTGTTGAACTTTACAGGCAGATATTCCTTAGCTAATGATATTTACATGCAGATTGGTCTCTTAACCCTTGTTGGTTTGGCTGCCAAAAATGCGATTTTGATTATTGAGTACGCTAAGATCCGTGTTGACGAACGTGGTATGAACGTTGTTGATGCCGCTATCGAAGCTGCAAAAATTCGTTTACGTCCAATTTTGATGACATCCTTTGCGTTTATCCTTGGTGTATTGCCATTGGCAGTATCTACTGGTGCTGGTTCTGGTGCTCGTACATCCATGGGTATTACTGTAGTAGCAGGGATGACAACAGCAACATTGTTTGGTATCTTTATCATTCCAATGCTGTTCATCATCATTGAAACACTTGGGCCTGGTTTGTTTACAAACCGCAAAAAAAATCACGACTAATCATTTACATTAGATAATTTTTTAGAATGATAAAAACACGTCACTACTTAGTAGTGGCGTGTTTTTTTATATAATTTATGATATAATAATAGAGTTAAAAATCGGATTGACGTAAGTCGATATTAAGTGTGAAATTTATATAAAAGAGGTATATTATGAGTGATGTAAAAACATATGTAGCAGGTCATAAAAGCCCTGATACAGATTCTATTTGTTCTGCTATTTCCTTTGCTAATTTCTTAACACAAATGGGTACACCAGCTACTCCAGTATGTGCAGGTGAAGCAAATAAGGAAACAACATACGTATTGAATCATTTTGGTTTTGAACACCCTCAAATCGTTAAGAATTGGGAAGAATTTGCTCCAGAAGGTGGTAACTTATATTTAACAGACCACAATGAATCTAAACAAATCATTGACGGTTACAAGTCTATGAATATGTGCGGCGTTGTGGATCATCACCGCATTGGTGATTTCGAAACTGATGGTCCTGTATTTATGCGTTTAGAACCAGTAGGTTGCTCTAATACAATCATTACTAAATTGTACATGGAAAACAATCAAGAAATTCCTAAAACTATTGCTGGTTTGATGTTGTCCGCTATCATTTCTGATACTGTTTTATTCCGTTCTCCAACATGTACAGAAACAGATAAAGAAATGGCTCATAAATTAGCTGAAATCGCTGGCGTAGATATTGAGTCCTATGGGCTAGATATGTTGAAAGCGGGAGCAGATATTTCTGATTTAACTAACGATGATATCGTTCGTACAGACATGAAAGAATTCTCTGAAGCAGGTAAGACTATTTCTATCGGTCAAATTTCTGTTATGGATACAACTGATATATTGGCTAAACAAGGTGAACTAGTACAAGCCTTAGAAGCGCTTCGCAATGCTAATAACTACGATGCATCTTACATCATGATTACAAATATTCTCGATGAGAGTACAACATTGTTGTTTAGTGGCGATGTAGAAGCTGTAGTTACTAAAGCATTTGAAAAAGAAATAAAAGATAATGGTGTATTCTTACCTAATACTATGTCTCGTAAAAAACAAATTGTACCACCAATTCTTGGTGCTATGAAATAGTATACAAACTAAAAAAGAACGTTGCTCGCAACGTTCTTCTTCTCTATTTATAGGGCTTCAAGTATATTGCATGTATATTGTAATTGCTATTATAGATGTGTTTATTTATATAATAATTTAGCTTTTAACTATACATACTTGTTTCACAGCTTATTAATGATTATTTATGTATATTTGGAGTTTGTATTGCATATGTAAGGGCAATAGGTGTATTCCGATGAATTCATTATTAACAGGTTTAAATAAAGAACAACAACAAGCTGTCCAGCATACGGAAGGCCCTTTATTGATTTTAGCCGGTGCTGGATCTGGTAAAACAAAGGTCTTAACAGTTCGTGTTGCATATTTATTGGCACAAGGTGTTAATCCTTATGAAATATTGGCCATTACTTTCACCAATAAAGCGGCGAAAGAAATGAAAAGCCGTGTAGAAGGTCTTGTAGGCGATGTGGCAAATCGTATTTGGCTCAGTACATTTCATAGCTTTTGTGCTAAGTTTTTACGCTTTGAAATCGATAGTTTCTTAGGGTATAACAGCAATTTTACTATCTATGACACATCTGATTCCCAAGCTGTTATTAAGGCCGCATTGAAAGCGTTAAATTTGGATGATAAATACTATCCAGTAGGGGCTATGATAGCCGCCATATCAGATGCTAAGAATCAATTGCTTTTTACTTCTGATTTTAGAAAACAAGCGCGAGACTTTTACCAACAAAAGGTTGCCGATGTTTATGAGTATTATGAGCGAGAGTTGCGCAAGAATAATGCATTAGACTTTGATGATCTTTTATTAGTAGCCGTTAAATTATTACAGTCTAATGCAGCTGTTCTTGATAAATATAGTCATCGTTTCCGTTATGTTATGATTGACGAGTATCAAGATACGAACCATGCACAATATTTATTGGCGAAATTATTAGCTTCACATTGGAAGAATATTGCCGTCGTAGGGGATGCTGACCAAAGTATTTACGCTTGGCGTGGTGCAGATATTCAAAACATCTTAGATTTTGAAAAAGACTATCCTAATTGCACATCTATAAAATTGGAGCAAAACTATCGCTCAACTAAAATTATTCTCGATGCAGCCAATGCTGTTATCGATAATAATGAGGGACGTCCAAAGAAAAATCTTTGGACCGATAAGACGGAAGGTGCGAAAATTCAGCATTTTACGGCTCAATCTGAACATGAGGAAGCTGCTTTTATCGGTGACACAATCGCAAAGAAACATGATATTCACGATGTTCCATATGGGGATATGGCCATTTTATATCGTACAAATGCCCAGTCTCGTGTCCTTGAGGAAGCACTCATTAAGCGGGCCTTACCTTATACGATGGTAGGGGGCACAAAGTTCTATGATCGTAAGGAAATTAAAGATGTTTTAGCATATCTACGTGTATTATACAATCCTTTTGATGATTTGAGCTTGTTGCGTATTATCAATGTGCCTAAACGGAGTATTGGGGCCACTACGGTTGCTAAGCTACAAGAATATGCTCGTGCGAATGGTACATCTTTATTTATGACGCTTACGCAATTACATTTAATTGATTCTATTAAGGGAAAAACTAAGGAAAAGTTAGAAGAATTTGGTATTCTCATCTTTACTCTTGTATCTGAAATGGAGAATCGAACTGTACTAGATATCTTGGAATCTATTCTAGATAGAACAGGTTATTTGGCACAATTAGAAGAGAGTACAGACCCGCAGGATCAAGCTCGTGCTGAGAATATTGGTGAGCTTTTATCTGTGGCAAAAGACTTCCAAGATACAAATCCATCTGGTACTGTAGAGGACTTTTTAGAGCAAGTCGCGCTTGTCAATGATGTAGATTCTTTTGAGCAAGAAGAGTCTAAGGTGACATTGATGACATTACATGCCGCAAAAGGTCTGGAATTTCCTATTGTATTCTTATGTGGTTTGGAAGAAGGTTTATTTCCTCATAGTCGTACCTTGATGAACCCTGAAGAAATTGAAGAGGAACGTCGTCTTGCGTATGTAGGCATTACGCGTGCTGAAAAGGAATTATATATTTCTAATGCCACTACTAGAACAGTATTTGGCCGTACTAGTAGTTATTTACCATCTCGATTTATCGATGAAATTCCTGAAGAATTAGTAGATGGCTTACGTGCTAAGCGTAAAGTGCCTGATGATATTAAACGTCATGTACCTCAACATATGAGTGTTACTAGCCGCCCCGTGACGAAGCCAATCGTACGCAATGAAGTAATTGCCGACTGGAAGGTGGGCGATACGGCGATTCATAGTAAATGGGGTAATGGCAAAGTAATCAACGTAACTGGTGAAGGTGCTGGTATGAAATTGACCATTGAGTTTCCTACACAAGGTGTGCGCGTTGTAATGGCAAAATTTGCACCAGTTAAAAAGGGATGATTATCCTAATTATGTATATGGTTAAATGGGGAACATATACAATTATTTAAATAACTATATTTCTGTAAAAAAGGATATAAAATGGATCCGAAAGATAGAATTAAAGAGTTGCAACAGGAACTCACTCATGCGCAGTACTTATACTACGTAAAGGATGCTCCTACTATGAGCGACTTTGAATATGATAAAAAATATCGTGAGCTTGTGGATTTAGAAACTGCTCATCCTGAATATATTGTGCCATCTTCTCCAACACAACGAGTTGGTATGAAGGTGGAAGGCTCCTTTGAAAAGGTCGTTCATGGACGTCCTATGTTAAGCCTTAGCAATGTATTTAATGCTGATGAAGTACGAGCATTTGGAAATCGTGTAGAAAAGGAACTTGGCCATAAGCCATCTTCGTATGTTGTAGAACTAAAAATCGATGGCTTGGCAGTTAATTTACACTATGAAAATGGTATGTTTGTCCGTGCTGTTACGCGTGGTGATGGTCGCGTTGGCGAAGATGTAACAGCTAATGTACGTACCATTAAATCTATTCCATTATTTTTAGATAATGCACCTGAGTTTATTGAAGTTCGCGGTGAAGCATATATGCCTCATAGTGAATTTAAACGTATTAATGAAGAACGTGATGAAGAAGGTCTCCCAACCTTTGTAAATCCCCGAAATGCTGCAGCAGGTTCCTTACGCCAACAAGACCCAGCTATTACTGCTAACCGGAATTTAGCATTTTTCGCATATGCTATAGGTTCTGAAGTAGGAGCCAATATTCATAGCCAAGAGGAATTGCTTAAGAGCTTAGAGAACTTTAAGTTCTCTGTAAATCCTCATTATCGTGTATGTAAAACAATTGATGAAGTAATTGAAGCCATTAATTATTGGGGTGATAAGCGCCATGAACTTCCATATGATACAGATGGAATGGTTATTAAAGTAAATAGCTTTGATGATCAAGAGGTTCTTGGTAGCACTGCAAAGGATCCTAAATGGGCCACTGCGTACAAGTATCCACCTGAAGAAGTGGAAACAATCCTTAAAGATATTACCATTAATGTAGGTCGCACAGGGGTTCTAACTCCTACTGGTGAGCTTGAATCCGTATTTGTATCTGGTACGAACGTAAGCCGAGTCACATTACACAACCAAGATTTTATCGATGAAAAGGATATTCGTATTGGTGACCACGTTATCATTCACAAGGCGGCGGAAATCATTCCGGAGGTTATCCGTGTTGTTCCTGAAAAGCGAAATGGTTCTGAAATTCCTTTTACAATTCCTAATACATGTCCTGTATGTGAATCTCCTGCAGTTCGTCGTGAAGGAGAAGCGGCAGTTCGATGTACAAATAAACATTGTCCAGCCATTGAAAAGGAACAAATTATTCACTTTGCCTCTCGTGACGCTATGAATATCGATGGCCTTGGTCCTAGTATTGTAGAAAATTTGATCAATAACAAGTTAATTACAAATGTGGTTGATTTATATCACTTAACTGTGGATCAACTTGTTACAATGGATCGTATGGGTAAAAAATCTGCAGAAAATTTGGTGAAGGCTATTAATGATTCTAAATCACGCGGTTTGGATCGAGTCTTATATGGTTTAGGAATCCGTTTAATTGGTTCTAAGGCTGCTACCACTATAGCTAATGTGGTAAAATCTATGGAACGGTTTATGAATATTACTAAGGATGAGCTAGTAGCAGTTGAAGAAATCGGTCCCACAATGGCAGATAGCATTATTGAATATCGTCAAGATCCATCACATGTGGCAATTATTGAAGGCTTAACCCAAGCAGGTCTTAAGATGACTGTAGATGTAGTAGAAGCTGCAGGCAATCAATTGGAAGGGGAAATCGTCGTTCTCACAGGCAAGCTTGAGGTGATGGGACGTACTGAAGCGGGTAAAATCCTTGAAGCTCATGGGGCTAAGGTTACTGGTTCCGTTTCTAAGAAGACAACACTTGTTATAGCTGGTGAAGATAGTGGTAGTAAACTCACTAAAGCAAATGAATTGGGTATTCGTGTGATAAACGAAGAAGAGTTCGTAGAGCTATTAAAAGAACTCGGAGAAGATATTTAATTTTTGATGGGCCCCGTTTTATTAGCATTAATTAGTAAAAAAAAGAAATTACTATACCTGCTTACTCCGTCCTACGTAAAGCCTCTGTACAGGTATAGTAATTCCTTTGAAAATAATACATCTATGCTTTATAATAAATAATTATGAAAGGATGTGTTCCGATGAAAATCAGCCAAGAGGAAATAAAAAAAATCGCCTTGCTTTCACGTTTGGAAGTTAAAGAAGAACATATGGCACATGTAGAAAAAGAGTTGTCCGACATCTTGACCTATGTTGCTGAACTAGATGCATTAGAACTAGATGGTGTTGAACCAATGGCTCATGCTGTACCTTTACACAATGTATTTAGAGAGGATGAAAAGAAACCATCCCTTGATCATGAGTTAGCTTTATCCAATGCTCCAGAAGCAGAAGATGGGTACTTTAAAGTGCCTCGTGTTGTACAAGAATAGGAGATTTTGCTGTGCCGACAATTCATGAATTACATAAAAAACTTGTGAATAAAGAAATCAGTGCCGTTGAATTGACGAATGCTGTTATTGCTCATAAAGCTAAAGTGGAACCGACTGTGCATGCGTACTTGTCTGATTCTCATGACCGTGCTTTAACTATAGCTAAGGTTGTAGACGAAGCAATTGCTAAAGGTGAAGCGATTTCTCCATTAGCTGGTATTCCTGGTGCAATTAAAGATAATATTTGTATCAAAGACGAACCCGCAACTTGTGCGTCTAAAATGTTAGAAAACTTTGTGCCTCCATATAATGCGTCTGTTATCGAACGCTTACAAGACAATCATTATATTAGCCTTGGTAAACTTAATATGGATGAATTTGCTATGGGCGGTTCTACAGAGAATTCTGCATTAGCAAAAACGACTAATCCATGGAATATTAACTGTGTACCGGGTGGTTCTTCTGGTGGTAGTGCAGCTGCTGTTTCTAGTGGTTCTGCAATTTGGGCTCTCGGTTCTGATACAGGTGGCTCCATTCGTCAACCAGCCTCTTTCTGTGGCGTAGTAGGTTTAAAACCAACCTATGGTAATGTATCCCGTTACGGCCTTATTGCTTTTGCATCTTCTTTAGATCAAATCGGACCTGTTACACGGGATGTAACGGATGCTGCATTGGTATTGAATGCTATTTCTGGTTACGATGCAAAGGATTCCACATCGATTCCAGGGGCTCGCGTAGATTACACTACAGCTCTTGTAAATGATGTACAAAATCTTAAAATCGGTGTGCCAAAAGAATTCTTTGGCGAAGGTCTCAATAGTGAAGTTCGCAAAGCTATAGAAGAGGCTATCGAAACATATAAAAAATTAGGTGCTGAAATCGTTGAGGTTTCCTTGCCTAACTCTAAATATGCATTATCTGCGTATTATATCATCGCATTAGCAGAGGCAAGCTCTAACTTGGCTCGTTATGACGGTGTAAGCTATGGTATGCGCGTACCGGCGGATAATTTAGTAGAAATGTCTACTAAAACTCGTACAGAAGGATTTGGTCCAGAAGTACAACGTCGTATTTTGTTAGGTACATATGTATTGAGTGCTGGTTACTACGATGCTTACTATTTGAAAGCATTAAAAGTTCGCCGCCTCATTAAAAATGAATTTGATGAAGCATTCTCCAAAGTGGATTTGATCTTAACACCAACTGCACCTAATACGTCTTATAAATTTGGTGAAAAAGCAAATGATCCATTGGCAATGTACTTAGAAGATATCTGTACAGTACCAGCAAACCTTGCAGGTATTCCAGGTATTAGCATTCCAGCAGGTATGAGCAGCAGTAATTTGCCAATCGGCTTACAATTGCTTGGCCCTGCTATGGGTGAAGAAACATTGTTACGTGCCGCTTTCACATTTGAACAAGCACGTCCAGACTGTCAATTAGTAGAACCAACTGGGGAGGTTTCTCTATGAGTAGTAAATACGAAACAGTCGTTGGTTTAGAGGTTCATACAGAGCTTAAGACTAAGTCTAAAATCTTCTGTGGTTGTACCACTGAATTCGGCGGTGATCAAAATACACATGTATGCCCAGTGTGCCTTGGCTTACCTGGTGCAATGCCTGTGTTAAATAAACAAGTAGTAGAATTTGCTATTAAAGTAGGTTTAGCATTGAATTGTGAAATCCTTAACTTTAACAAATTTGACCGTAAAAACTACTATTATCCTGATTTGCCTAAAAACTATCAAACATCTCAATATGATTTGCCAATTTGCCTAAATGGTCATTTAGATATTGAGGTTAATGGTGAAACTAAACGCATTGGTATTACCCGTATTCATATGGAAGAAGATGCAGGCAAACTCGTCCATAGTGGCAACACTATTTCCGACTCCAAATCTTCTAATGTTGACTACAATCGTACGGGTGTACCTCTTCTTGAAATCGTATCTGAACCAGATATTCGTTCCGGTGCAGAAGCGAGAGCATACGTTGAAAAATTACGTTCTATTTTACAATATTTAGAAGTATCTGACGGTCGTATGGAAGAAGGTTCTTTGCGTGGTGACTGTAACGTATCCGTACGTTTACGTGGCACTACAGAATTTGGTACACGTACAGAAACTAAAAATGTTAACTCTTTAACTGCAATTCAAAAAGTTGTTGAATATGAAGCGTTGCGTCAAGCTAAGTTAATCGAAGCTGGCGGCAAAGTAGATCAAGAAACACGTACTTGGGATGATGCACAAGGTATCACGCTTGGGATGCGTAAAAAAGACGAAGAAAACGATTACCGTTACTTCCCAGAACCAGATTTGGTACCAATCGTAATTACAGATGAAAAAATCGAAGAAGTACGTCGTGCACTGCCAGAATTACAAGATGCTAAGATTGAACGTTTTGTATCTGAATATGGCTTGTCTCGTGAAGATGCAACTATTCTTACTGTATCCCGTAAAACAGCGGACTTCTTAGATGCTACTGTAAAAGCAGGTGCAGATCCTAAAACTGTGGCCAACTGGATGCTTGGTGACTTGTCCAAGATGATTAATGAAAGCGGTTTAACATTTGCTGAATCCAAGGTAAGTCCTGAAAACTTGGCTGGTATGATTGCCCTAATCGACAAAGGTACAATTTCCGGTAAAATCGCGAAAAAAGTTATCGTATCCATGTGGGAATCCGGCAAGGATGCTGATACTATTGTAAAAGAGGAAGGTTTAGTTCAAATTACAGATACTGGTGCCATTGAAGAAATAGTTAAGCAAGTTATTGCTAATAACCCACAACCAGTGGCAGACTTCAAGAGTGGTAATGGTAAGGCTATAGGCTTCTTAGTTGGTCAAGTTATGAAGGAATCCAAAGGCCGAGCTAATCCTGGTATGGTAAATGAATTACTTAAAAAATTCTTAAATGACTAATCTACGTGTAAGCATATATTAATATTAATCAATATATAAAAATACAATCCCTTCAGATATATGAGTTTATATTTGAAGGGATTTCTATTTGCCATTATGATGGTAAAATATGGTATAATAAATTGTATAAAATCAATTAGTATTTGTTCATATAAAGGAAATACATATGAATGATCAACACAATATAAACAATAATCAAAATACATATAGAAATAGTCAATCAGATGATACTTATAGTCGCAGTACCTATTCTGGTGAACCTAATACACGCGTATTATCCGATGATGAGAGACGAGAATTTGATGGTGTAACTATTGAAGAGGTAGGCGATTCCGTCCATGTAAATTCAACGCCAACCAATATCAATGACGAGCAACAATATTACGATGAAAACAATCAATATGAACCGAAAGTTAAGGTGTATAGCTTTAATAGTACAAGCTGGCTTAGTCGAATTATATTGTTCATTGTTTTAGGGATTATTTTGGCTGCTGTTGTATTCTTTGGCAGCATCATTCTCACTGTCGCAACTGTTGTTATTTTAGTGGGTGCTATTATTTCTATTATATTTAGTCTCTTTTAATGGTATAATACATATATTATGACTAGACGGTGGCTGAGCCATTCGATGATTTAAAGGGGACCTATGAACGTAGTTTTATCCACATTAAACTCAAAATTTATACATTCTTCTCTGGCTTTACGTTATCTTAAAGCGTATGGGCAGGCTCACGGACAGGCATACGATATAGTAGAATATACTATTAATATGCCTGTTTTACATATTCTTGGCGATATTACAGAGCGAAATATAGATGTACTGGGCTTTGCTTGCTATATCTGGAATATTGAGATGACTTTACATATAGTAGACATGGTGAAAGCTGTGCGACCAGATATTAAAATTATTTTAGGTGGGCCTGAGGTGTCTTTCACAGCCGATGAAATCTTAAATCGTTGTGCTGCTGTGGACTATGTCGTACAAGGTGAGGGGGAAGAAGCTTTTTATCAACTTATTAGTGCACTAATCGCTGGCAAGGATGGCTTAGAAGAGCAGATTCCTGGCGTACGTGGTCGCCACATTTCTGGCCGACTCCTGGGCTCTACTGATACGGTAGAGGTAAAAGATCTGAGTACTATACCATTCCCATATGTAGAAGAGGATATGATAGATTTAGAACATAAAATCATCTACTATGAATCCTCTCGAGGGTGCCCATTCTCTTGTCAGTACTGTTTATCTGGCAATAAAAATACAGTTCGCTTTTTCCCGCAAGAAAGAACACTCAAAGAACTACAGTGGTTTATCGATCATCAGGTAAAACAAGTTAAATTTGTTGATAGAACCTTTAACTGTGCACCGAAGCATCATCGTCCATTGATGGAATTTATGCGCGATGCTGATACAGAGACGAATTTCCATCTAGAAATGGAACCAGAGCTAATGACGGAATGGGAAACAAATATTCTCTGTGAAACACCACCAAGCCGTATTCAAATTGAGGTAGGGGTTCAAAGTACACATAAGAAAACCTTGGATGCTATTAATCGATATAATGATTGGCCGTATATTCAAAAGGCTATTCGCCCTATTATTGAAGCAGGCCGAACTCATGTGCACATGGATTTAATTGTAGGCCTGCCTTACGAGAATAAACAGCGGTTTGGATTATCCTTTAATGATCTTTTTAGTTTACAGCCACATGCGTTACAAATTGGATTTTTAAAACTGTTAAAAGGTTCTGGTGTACGCCGTATGGAGGAGTATCAATACATTAGTGATCCCTTAGCGCCATATGAGGTATTAAGTACTCACGTGCTCCCTTATAGAGATATACGTTTCTTAAAACACTTTGAAGATGTCTTTGAACGCTTTTATAATAGTGAACGATTTAGAACTGTGTTTGGCTATATTGGTAGTAAGCTTATAAAAGAACATACTGATACATCTATAACTGGGGAAGATACAGAAACTAATCATGTACCACCTATGAAAAAGTATGATCCTTCTAAAGTGGAGACAAAAAAAGATGCCTTTTCCTATTTTTGTGACATGACACAGGCTTGGCTCGATGCGGGTAATCATAAGATTAATTTAAAAGATATTGATCAAATTGAGTTTTTGTACAATTTCTTCTTAGCTAAAGGCGATACAGTGGCTGCCGAATTATTACAATATGATACACTCGTTAGCTATCGCTGTAAGGTTCGCAGTGAAGCTGTTGGTTTACCGAAGCAGACAAAAGAACTTTTACAAGAAGGGGAAGCATTCTGGCGCAATGAAAAAATTGCATCTCAGTATATTCCTAATTATACATTTAAAGAGTGGCGCAAAATTCGTCAACAATATGTAGAAATGCCTATGTCTAAGGACACGGCTAAAGTATTAGGTATAGAGAATGTACCAAATGTACCTTTTACAGTTGTAATCGACGTAAATAAAGAGGTAAAACCTTTTATACGTCCTGAAATAGAGGCTTGTTAGTAATATAAAAATAGTTTATCTAATTTTTTATAATCAAAAGATTAGAGAATTTATGATAGTTGAAATATTACATAATAAGCGATGATTGGTTAGTTTAATAGGAGTGTTATGACCGATACAACGAGACCAAAACGATACCGCATGGTATCTAAATATTATAAAGAAACATATGGGGAAAAGGTTTATAAATTACCTGTAGCACTACCCTTGACCTGTCCTAACAGAGATGGTTCGGCTGGTGTTGGAGGCTGTACCTTTTGTGGTGAAATTGGCGCGGGCTACGAAAATCGTCCTGCCTGGATGACGGTGCGCATGCAATTAGAGGAAAATATTGCTCACATAGGCCCTAAATATAAAGCAAAGAAGTTCATCCCTTATTACCAAAACTTTAGTAATACCTACTTGAATCTTGATGATTTTAAAAGCTATATTGAACAAGGTTGTATCGATGAAGCCGTGGGCATTGCTATTGCAACAAGACCCGATTGTATTGCCGATGAATACTTAGAAATATTGGCGGATATTAGAAAGCGATTTCAAAAGGATATCTATATTGAGCTAGGTCTTCAAACGGTTAACTATGATACATTAGAGAAAATTAATCGCGGTCATGATTTAGCCCAGTTTATTGATGCCGTATTACGGATTAAACGATATGGATTTAACATAACTACTCATATGATAGTTAATTTACCATGGGATACAATGAAGGATACAATCGAAGGGGCTCGTATTTTATCTGCACTCGGTGTTGATCAAGTGAAACTGCATGCTTTGTATATTGTAAAAAATACATTGATGGCCAAGTGGTATCAAGAGGGGCAGTTTACTTTAATTAGTGCGGAAGAATATGCTGACCGGGTTGTTAATTTTGTACGTCATTTACATCCTGACATTGTTTTACAGCGTCTTGTAGGTAGAGCGCCTGAAGATAATACGCTTTTTACAAACTGGTCCATGGGTTGGTGGCGCGTACAAGATTTAATTGATGATAAACTAGACGAACTAGATGCTCATCAAGGTGATCTTTGTGATTACCTAAATGGTAAAGCAGTTCGTAAATTTATAGATTAGGAGGTTGTATGAGCGAACAAGTATTTACATTTCCTACATATGACCTAGCACAATCCATACTAGGTCAACATAATCGATATCTGCATATGATGCTTGAAGTCATCTCTGCAGATGTAGTGGCACGAGGTGATACGGTAGTTATAAAGGGCGATGAAAAACAAGTAGAAGCTCTCTATCGTACCCTTGAAGAATTAGTATTCCTTTACCGTGAAGGTAGTACCATAACTGAGTCTCAAGTGCGTATTGCGGCTAAACTTGTGGCTAATGGTAAAGCTGATGCCGTACATACTATGTTTGAGGATACTTTATCCGTTAATATGCGTGGTAAAAATATTACGCCTAAAACGGAAGGTCAAAAATACTATGTAGATAGTATCCGAAAAAATACTATTACTTTTGGTATTGGTCCTGCTGGTACAGGTAAAACATTCCTAGCAGTAGCTTTAGCTGCATTCTATTTAAAAAACCGCAATGTAGATAAAATTATTTTGACACGCCCTGCTGTAGAGGCAGGTGAACGGTTAGGCTTCCTACCTGGTGAATTACAAGACAAGGTTGATCCTTATTTAAGACCTCTTTATGATGCATTACATGAAATGTTTGGTATCGAGCAAGTACAACGTTTTATGGAACGTGGTACTATCGAGGTAGCACCACTAGCGTATATGCGTGGCCGTACATTGGAAAATGCCTTTGTCATTCTCGATGAGGCTCAAAATACGACGGCAGAACAGATGAAAATGTTCCTAACTCGTCTAGGCAACAACTCTAAAATGGTAGTCAACGGTGATAAGACACAAATTGACTTACCTCCACGTGTTGTGTCTGGCCTCGGCGAGGCTGAAAAGGTATTGCGTCATGTGCATGGTATTAATATGGTTTACTTTAGCGATCAAGACGTTGTTCGTCACGATTTAGTAGGTCGCATTGTAAAAGCTTACGATGCATATCACGAACGTAAGTTAGCTGGTGAGACTACAGAATCTAACGCAGTATCCAAAGAGAATGTAGCGAAAGGATAAACATGTATATACACATTAGCTATGATGAAGGAATTCAAGAGGATTCCAATATTGAGGCTGTTATACGCAAGGTCTGCGATGAAGTGAGTCGCGTATATGGCCTCGAAGAAGATGAAATGAGTATTTTACTCTGCAATAATGCTAAAATTCACGAGCTTAATAAGGAATATCGAGGCATCGATAGACCAACGGATGTATTGTCCTTTGCCCTCAATGAAGGGGATGATTACGAAGGTAGTGAAGAGGAACATCACTTACTTGGTGATATGATTATTTCCTTAGAGCGTACTCGTGAACAGGCTATCGAATATGGACATAGTTTTGAACGAGAATTAGCATATTTAACGACTCACAGTTGCTTACATATTTTAGGTTATGACCATATGAACGACGAAGATAAAAAAGAGATGCGCACAGAGGAAGAATTTATCCTAGGTAATCTCGGTTATGTGCGGGAGGATGCACCATATAATGAATAAGAACGAACATTTTAAATCAGGCTTTGTTGCCGTTGTAGGACGCCCTAATGTGGGTAAATCTACCTTAATCAACGCTCTTATTGGCGATAAGATTGCTATCGTATCCGATAAGGCTCAAACGACACGCAACCGTATCATCTGCGTATATACAGATGAAGCCAAACAAATTGTATTTATGGATACACCAGGTGTTCATAAGCCAAAACATAAGCTAGGCGAATTCATGGTAGATGCTGCTATCGAGTCCTTAAAAGAAACGGAAGCTGTTTTATTTGTCGTAGCAGGCAATGAAAAACGTGGTCCTGGGGATAATTTTATTATTGAACAATTGAAACGTGTAAAGGTTCCTGTATTTTTGGTAGTCAACAAAATTGATACACTCAAAAAAGAAGAGCTTTTAGAAGCAATTGTTTCTTATCAAGATGCATATCCATTTGCAGGTGTAATTCCTATTTCAGCAAAAGATAAAGAGAACTTATCTGAAATTCTTAAGGTTCTAGAAGAAACCTTGCCGGAAGGTCCACAATATTTTCCGGAGGATATGATTACGGATCAACCGGAACGCCTTATTATTTCCGATATCGTTCGTGAAAAAATCTTGTTAGCTACACGAGATGAGATTCCTCATGCTATCGCTGTAGACGTAGATGAAATGAAAACACGTGATGATGGTACTACCTATATCCGCGCTACAATCTACTGTGAAAGAGACTCTCAAAAGGGCATTATCATCGGTAAAAAAGGTGCTTTGTTAAAACAACTTGGCGCTGAAGCGCGCGCAGACATTCAAAAGCTATTAGCTACAAAGGTGTACTTGGACCTTTGGGTTAAAGTAAAAAAAGATTGGCGAAATAAATCTGGTATGTTATCTGAACTTGGTTATAG
>PPYE01739887.1_pt1 | contig 44299 bp, 40 predicted proteins | sample 1559881 | NCBI WGS metagenome assembly PPYE01 (sample SAMN08240022, study PRJNA423297) | Human gut metagenome, whole genome shotgun sequencing project.
CACGAGCAGTATATTTCCCTGCCCAGGTTTCTGTTTTATCCGGATTCTTTGCGGGGAGGGTTGGCAACTTAGTGTTCTGCTTCGTCAACTTTCCCATTAACTTTACCTCCTCGTTAAAGATATCTACTTTCAAAACCTTTCACTAAGGTGACGGCACCTAAATCTCGCATGTCTACCAATTCCATCACAGGCGCATATGAGCGGCGGAGAATCCGCGCCGCTGTTTTTGTTTTAGTGGGCGTAAAATTCGTCGGGTGTTTTTGCCATGGGGAGGGCCCTTTTTACCTGCTTTGAAAAGTCTGACTTGCAGATCAGGACCCAAGCGTACCCATCATAGCAAATCAGCTCCAGCTGGGTCAATGGCGTCTGGAAGCAATATTCCGGTGAGCCGAAATTTTCAATCTCCCAACAGGGCTCATAATTCCAAACCGCACAGGGCTGCGTACCTTTTGGCACTGCAGAGAGGACACCTCCCTGTGTAAAATGTACATAGCCCGCTGACAGATGCGCGGTCAGCTCTGTGCCGCCCATCAGCAATCCTGTCCACTGCCAGCGCCTGCGAACTTCCTCCGGACAGTTTTCCGCGTACCAAAGATCGTGGTCCGTAATGACCCAGTCATACTGGTACTGCAAATCTCCCAGTGCCGAAAAAATGTCCAGCAGATCATGTTTCAGTTCTTGCCGGGCAATCATCCAGAAGTCCATATAAAATCCTTCACTGAGGTGACAGCACCTAAATCCCGCATGTCTGCCAATTCCATCACAGGCGCGTATGCACTGCCGCAAAACCACAGGCAGCAGTATACCACATTCCCCCCGGCAGGACAATAGAAACTTGCACCCCCCCTCCCAGTCCCACCTTTTGAAAAAAAAACTTGACCTTCCCCCCGGTGGATGGTGTATTCTCTCCTTACGAGACATATCTCACACGCAAAACGAAAGGAAGGTCCTGCAATGATCGTACTGAAAAAACGCTGCGCGGCGCTGCTGATGGCACTGGTGCTGTCCCTGAGCCTGTCCGTCCCGGCTCTGGCCGCCCAGACCGACGATGCCGCTCCCTCTTTGGAGGATACCGCCGTCTCCGCCGCGCTGGCCACTCTGGAATACGGCGGCGCCACCAGCGTACAATACGCCCTCTGGAAGGACGGGGAGATCCTCCTCTCCGGCAGCAGCGGCGTCTACTCCAAGTCGGAGGACCGGGCCCTTACAGATGACATCCTCTATGGCATCGGCTCTGTCAGCAAGATCTACACCACCGTGGCCGTCCTGCAGCTGGCCCAGCAGGGCGACGTGTCTTTGGACGTCCCCGTCACCCGCTATCTGCCCCAGTTCCGCATGGCGGATCCCCGCTACCGGGACATCACCGTGCGGATGCTGCTCAACCACTCCTCCGGCCTCATGGGCAGCGGTCTCGCCGGCGCCATTTTGTTTGATGACGCGGACGACTCCGCCGTGGACGATCTGCTGGAGACCCTCTCCACCCAGCGTCTGGTGGCCGATCCCGGCGCATACAGCGTCTACTGCAATGACGGCTTCACCCTGGCCCAGCTGATCGTGGAAGCTGTCAGCGGTCAGGATTTCATGGAGTATGTGCGCGAGAACATCCTGGAGCCCGCCGGCCTGGAGAGCACCTTTGCCCCCGGCGACGACTTCGATCCCGATCTTCTGGCCAAGACCTACTCCGGAAGCGACCCCCGCCCCCTTCCCCAGGACTGCCTCAACGCCGTGGGCGCCGGCGGCCTGTACGCCTCCGCCTCGGACCTGGCAGCATTCGGCGGTGCGCTGACGGACAACACCCTGCTCTCTGCCTCCTCCCGCGAAGCCATGACGGGGCCGGAGTACGACCGGGGCATCTGGCCGGACGACACGCTGGATCTTCTCAGCTACGGTCTCGGCTGGGACTGTGTATCCTTCTTCCCCTTCTCCCAAAACGGTATCCAGGCTCTGGTGAAGGGCGGCGACACCCTGCGCTACCACGCGGGGCTCATCGTGCTGCCCCAGCACCGCATGGCCGCCGCCGTGCTCTCCTCCGGCGGTTCCTCTGCCTACAATGAGCTGGCCGCCGCCCGCCTGCTGACCGAGGCTCTCCGGCAGGACGGCGTCACCGTGGACGAAACCATCCCCACCCTGCCTGACGCCCAGGCCGCCCCCATGCCCGCCGAGATGACCGGCTTTTCCGGCTACTATGGTTCCACCACCGCCCAATACAGCGTGGACGTCTCCGCGGACGGGAAGCTGACACTGGCCTACCTCAACTTCCCACAGATGCCCGCGCAGGTATTTTCCTACTATTCTGACGGGACCTTCCGGGACGAGAACAATCTGTCCCTTTTGTCCTTTGTGACGGAGTCCAATGGGGAGACCTATCTCTATCAGAAAGCCTTCGGTGCGCTGCCGGGGCTGGGCGTGCTGCCCATGAGCAATTATGCCGCCGTGCGGCTGCCGGAAAACCAGGTCTCTCCGGAGGTGCAGACCACCTGGGACGCTCTTGCCACCGCCAGCTTCCTGCCCCTGACGGAACCTTACACCTCTCAGGTCTACCTCTCCTTGACGGAGAACGCGGCCCAGGTCTCCCAGACTCCCCAATCCGTTCCCGGCTATGTGGGCTCTGACCGGATCACGGACGCCGCCTCCGCCCACTATGAGCTCCAGCTGCCGGGCACCGGCGGCCGGGACGGCTATGACATGACCGTCCGGGAGGAAAATGGCGGCACCTACCTGACCGCAGGCGCCACTCTTTATCTTGCCCAGGAAGATGCGCCGGAGCTGTTCACCGGTTCCGGCTGGTCTTACAGCACCATCCAGCCGGACGGCTACGCCCGCTGGTACCGGATCGGAGAAAGCGCCTCCGGCACCGCCATGTCCGTCCAGGTGGATGGAGAGGGCGGCTTCTGGGTCTACAATGACCAGGGACACCTCACCGCCTCCTCCGTTTTGTGGGACGACACCAGGGCCCCCCTGGAGCAGGGCGGACTGGTGGTGTTTGCCGGAGAAGCAGGCAGCCGGTTCCATCTCTCTTTCTCCCGCTGAAACGCAAAAAAACGAGGCACGTTAACGTGCCTCGTTTTTTATCGTTCGGAATGTACCCAGGACTGGGGCGTCTGATAGGGTTTATAAGTAGAGGTAAGAACCTTTTCAAAGATCCGGGCCTCCGGGTCCTCGATCCGCCGCAGGATCTGCTCGCCGGCAGCCTGCCCCAGCTCCTCCACCGGCTGAATGATGGAGTCCATCTGGTTATCGTAGAGCTGATAAATGCTGGAGTCATAGTCCACAAAGCTCACCAGGTCGATGTCCTGGGCCAGGCGGATGCCCTTTTTATGCAGATGCACAATGGTCTCGGCACCCATCAGGCCCTGGCAGACGATAATAGCGTCGCACTGGCGCTCCAGCAGCTCGTCCAGGCAGGTGTGTGCGCTGTCCTCCATGGAGTTGCCGTAGCGGATGAGGGTCTCGTCCTCCGGCAGCCCGCAGTCCGCCACCGCCTGCTGATAGGCGGAGATCCGCTCCCGGGTGGTGGACAGCCGCGGCAGACCGCCGATGATGCCGATGCGGCGGGCTCCCTTGCCTGCCAGGCGGCATACGCTGCGGTAAATGGGTCGGAAGTTGGACACGCACACGGAAGAGTACTTCTTCACATCAAAGGTGCGGTCCACCAGCACCACCGGGAAGCCCGCGGGAATCAGGGCGTCCAGCCGGGAAAAATCCTCCATGGTGCTGGCGATGAGCAGTCCGTCCACCAATCCGGCAGAGAGCAGGCGGATATTGGTCTCCTCCCGCTCCATATCCTCCTTGGTGTTGGCGATGATAAGATGATACCCGTGCTGGGCAAGACACGTTTCCACCGACTCGATCATGGTGGCGAAAAACTTGTTGGCGATATCCGGCACGATGAAGCCCACGGTCTTTTTCTTTCCCGTGCGGAAGCTGCGGGCGGAGGCGTCCGGCGTATAGCCCAGCTCGGCGATGGCCTGGTATACCTTCTCCTTGGTCTCCTCGGAGACATAGCGGGTATTATTGATGGTGTGAGACACGGTGGCAGTGGAGACACCCGCCAGCTTTGCCACGTCACTGATGGTCACTTTCATTGGCGTTTTCCTCATTGCGTAATCGGTTTCAACATTGCGTAATCAATTTTCCCCCACAGTATATGACAGCGCCCTCGGTACGTCAAGCACTTTTCACCAGATTTCGTCATTTCTTTATGGAAAAGTCCATTCTTTTTATCATAAATCACAATTTACATATCAGATTGTTATTTGAAATGACAGTTGCCAAACCAATTCCCGTGTGATAGTATACTCCTGTAAAACGATTAAACCAAACGATTACGCAAACGTTTCGGCGGTGTACTTCCGTTCCGCCGGTATTGAAAGGAGTCTATTTGACTATGAAAACCCAGATTGGTATCAACGGCTTCGGCCGCATCGGCCGCCTCGTGTTCCGCGCCGCTCTCAACCGTGACGATGTTGAGGTCGTCGGCCTGAACGACCCCTTCATGAACCCCGAGTACATGGCTTACATGCTCAAGTACGACAGCGTGCACGGCAAGTTCCCCGGCGAGGTCTCCGCTGAGGACGGCATGCTGGTGGTCAACGGCAAGAAGTATCCCGTGTTCACCGCCATGGAGGTCAAGGACATTCCCTGGGCCAGCGTGGGCGCTGAGTATATCTGCGAGTGCACCGGCAAGCACCTGACCAAGGAGCTGTGCCAGGGTCACATCGACGCCGGCGCCAAGCACGTGGTCATGGGCGCTCCTTCCAAGGACGACACCCCCATGTTCGTTATGGGCGTCAACAACACCAAGTACACCTCTGACATGACCTTCGTGTCCAACGCCTCCTGCACCACCAACTGCCTGGCTCCCATCGCCAAGGTCCTGCACGAGAAGTTCGGCATCGTGGAAGGCCTGATGACCACCGTGCACTCCGTCACCCCCACCCAGAAGCTGCTGGACGGCGCTTCCCTGAAGGATTGGCGCGGCGGCCGTGCTGCTACCGGCAACATCATCCCCTCCTCCACCGGCGCCGCCAAGGCTGTGGGCAAGGTCATCCCCGAGCTCAACGGCAAGCTGACCGGTATGTCCATGCGCGTCCCCACCCTGGACGTGTCCGTGGTGGATCTGACTGCCAAGCTGGCCAAGCCCGCCTCCTATGAGGAGATCTGCAAGGCCATGAAGGAGGCCTCTGAGGGCGAGCTGAAGGGCGTTCTGGGTTACACCGACGAGGACGTTGTCTCCTCCGACTTCCTGGGCGATTCCCGCACCTCCATCTTCGATGCCAAGGCCGGTATCGCTCTGACCGACACCTTCGTGAAGGTCGTCTCCTGGTACGACAACGAGTGCGGCTACTCCAACAAGATGGTGGACCTGATCCGCTACATGTCCTCTGTGGATCACAAGTAAGTTTTTCCCCCTGTATTGCAGTGAACTACCTGCCCGGGATTTCCCGGGCAGGTAGTTTTTATATCGGCTCACGGCAGCCGGCCATATCCCCAAGCATAACACAACCCCCCATTCGCTCCAACGACGAATGGGGGGCTCACTCATTGATTGGATTGTCCAATGGTCGCTACCTCATGCTTTCTTTCGGATTTACCGCTCGACGCTCGGGGGTAATGAAAACGTTGAACTCAGGTTTTTTGCCAATCCATAAAACATCGCTTACACGCAGTCACCGCTCTGGTTATTACCAAAACATCTCGCTCGTGTGGCTCATCATAGTGAGGTGTGTTTCGTTTTTGGGTCCTTCCGGAGTACGCGGTTTGAAATTTTCTTCTGAAAGTCGAACGGCATTTGAGGATTTAGGATTCTCTTGGAATCTCTGAGCTTTCTAGCCCATGGGACTCACTCCCTTCCTGTGTCTATAATGTACAACACTTTTTCGATTTTGTCAACTCGTTTTGTGCATTTTTACATTTTGCATAAATGCAAATCGTTTTACTTTGTCATAATGGACAATTGTGTTTTTACGAAAGACACAGTTCCCGAAAAAAGCACACCAGGGACAGCTCCTCCCGCTGCCAGAAGGCCTCCAGCAGCGCCTCCAGATTCTCCTCGCTGTGCTCCACCTCCCGGCAGAAGCGGCGCAGTGCCTCTCCCAGCCCGCCGCACACCGGCGTCAGGCGCTCCACAGTCAGCACCGCCAGCACGCACAGCTGCGCCCGCCCCAGCAGATCTCCGTCGTTGACGGCCTTGAGCAGGTGACGGAAGGCAAAGTAGCAGGCGACGCGCTCCAAAAGGGCCTCGTCTCCCCGTGCCGGCGCCGTCTCCTCTCCCCGGCGCAGCAGCGTCCGCCAGTCCGCTTCCAGCACTTCCAGCTCTCCCAAAACTCTGAGCGCCCAGGGAAAAAGTCCCGGTCCCGCTCCGCACTCCAGCGCCTGGGGTCCCCACGTCCGGGCAAGGTCTCCCAGCGCCTCCCCCTGCTCCTCATCCAGCAGCGCCTGGGCCTGCCAGGCCAGGAGCAAAAAGTCCGTCAGCCGGCGGCGCAGGGGTGCTTTTCGGTCCGTGAGGATGGAGAGCATCCGCGTCCGCAGGGCCGTCAGGCCCTCCAGCCAGGGGTCTGCCGGCTCTGATCGCTCCTCGTCCTCCCAGGAGGAGAAGGTGAGCTTTTCCCGGCTGCCCAGCAGCAATTCGTTTGCCGCCGGGCAGGCGGCGGAGAGGGTGATCTCCCGGAAAGCGCCGTAGTCCTCGATGAAGCGGGGATGAGACCGGCAGGTGACGGAGGTGGCCGCCTCCCCCAGCTGCAGATGGATCTCACAGAGGTTCTCCTCATTGAGAAACGGGCATCGCCCGCCCCGCAGAGGAAAGCAGAAGTCCCCCTCCGCATCCGCCTGGATCACGGAGCGCAGCTTCTCCCCCAGGGCGCCGGGCACCTGAAAATACCGCAGTGCCGTCTCCTCATCCAACACGACCTCCCATCCGGCACAGCAGGTGTGGGGGCACGCCCCCGCCAGGCAGTGAAAGTCATGGAAATAATCGGCCGCTCGGTTCAGCATGCTCTGCTCCCTTCCGCCCCGGATCAACGGAGCCTATGTTGTTATAACAACATACAATTTTTCAATATTGTACGATACTTGACTTACAAAAACAAGCCGCCTGTTTGAACAGGGGAAAAAGGAGACACACTACTATGGTAAGACGCATCATCCAGATCGACCAGGAAAAATGCAACGGCTGCGGGGCCTGCGCCGCGGCGTGCCACGAAGGCGCCATCGGCATGGTAGACGGGAAGGCCCAGCTGCTGCGGGACGACTACTGCGACGGCCTGGGCGACTGCCTGCCCACCTGCCCCACCGGCGCCATCACCTTTGTGGAACGGGAGGCCGCCGCCTATGACGAGGCCGCCGTCCAGGCCCGGAAGGCAGCCGCCTGCTCCGGCGGCTGTCCCGGCAGCGCCGCCCGTTCCCTGCACCCGGCGCCCGCGGCTGCCCAGGCTCCCGTCAGCCAGTCCGGTCCCGTGTCCCGCCTGATGCAGTGGCCGGTGCAGCTGAAGCTGCTGCCGGTGGAGGCGCCCTTCTACCAGGGGGCCAAACTGCTGATCGCCGCGGACTGCACCGCCTTTTCCCGCGCGGATTTCCACGAGCGGTTCATGCGCGGGCGCATCACCGTCATCGGCTGCCCCAAGCTGGACGAGGGCGACTACGCCGAAAAGCTCACGGAGATCCTGCAGCGCAACGATATCCGGGAGGTGCTGGTGGTGCGCATGGAGGTCCCCTGCTGCGGCGGCATCCAGCGGGCCGCGGAGACGGCCCTGCAAAAAAGCGGAAAGTTCATCCCCTGGCAGGTGGTGACACTGGGCCGGGATGGAAATATTTTGGACTGACCCACTTAAAGAAAAGGAGATTTTTTATGAAAGCGATCGTAAACGACACCTGCATCGGCTGCGGCCTGTGCGCAGGCACTTGCCCGCTGGTATTCACCATGGGAGACGACGGTCTGGCCCACGGCGCCGAAGTGGCCGCCAACCAGGAAAACTCCGCCCGGGAGGCTCAGGAGGGCTGCCCGGTGGGCGCCATTTCCCTGGAGGACTGATCCACGAAAAAAGCAAGCAGGCGGGAGCCCATGGGTTCCCGCCTGCTTGTTTTTTTCGTGTGAATGGACCGCTCACATGGTGGCCGGCACGCCCCGGCCCTCGGTCTCGCCGCTGCGGCGCTTTTCCTCGTACATCCGGCGGTCCGCCTGCTCCAGCATGGCCATGAGGAAGGACTGCTCCGCCAGGAACTGGTTGGTATAGGCATAGCCGAAGTCCGCCGGCAGCACCGGCAAAAGTGCCAGGCGCAGATCCTCCACCTTGCGCTGCACCACGGACTCGTCGCAGTCCGTCAGGATCACCACGAACTCATCGCCGCCGAAGCGGATCACCGAGTCCTGGGCCCGTACATGGCTGCGCAGCACGGCGGCCACTTCCTCCAGCACCTGATCTCCGGCCAGGTGGCCCCTGGTATCATTGACCTTTTTGAATTGCCGCAGATCCAGCAAAATGAGTCCCACCCGCATGGGCGTATACTCCGCACTGTGGTGCAGGAAGGAAAATTCGTTGAGATAGCGCCGGTTGAAGGCCCGGGTCAGCTCGTCCCGGTAGAGCTTGCTTTGCAGCTCCTCCAGCCGCTGGGCCACGGTTTTCCCGTTTTCCTTTTCCACCAGCAGCTGGTCCGACACATGGCTGACGATCTCCAGGACCACCTGCCGCTCCTCTTCCGGCAGCACCAGCATCAGCGGTTGGGAAACCACATAGAAAACATCGTTGTGGATAAATTCGTATTTTGTCCGCCGGCAGTTGCCGCTCACCGCCTGCAAGCTGGTGCAGTTTTTGCAGCGGCAGTCCTTGTTCCAAACGGAAAAGCAGGTATATGGCTCCTCAGTCACACGGCCGTCACACAGCCGCAGCACGGTCGTACGCACCGGGTCCACCAGTCAGACCACGTCGAAAATGGGCGCGAGGCACCGGAGCATCCACTCCATGTCCTGTGCGCAATAGCGGTTTTGCTGCCCCATACAGCGTCCCTCCCCTGTGGCGGGAATCGTCCCTGGGCGCAACCGACCGCAGGGTGTTTTTTCATTATACTGCCATATTCAGGAAAAGGCAAGTATATGGAGCAGGTGCGCGTGTTCAGGTGTTGTCAGGACTGATGGGTTCCCGGGTCAGCAGACGGCGCAGAGCCTTACCGTTGAAGGGGATAAGGGGATAGAGATAGCCCTTGCCCACCAGCGGCTTCGTGGTGGCTAGCAGCACCAGGATCCCCACGACGCCCAGCACGAAGCCCCACACATCGAACGCGGCCGTCACCAGCAGCAGCGCCACCCGCAGCAGCTTGAACGCATAGCCCATCTCATGGCTGGGCTGGGCAAAGCTGGCCACGGACACGAAGGACATATACACCAGCACCTCCGGCCCCAGCCATCCCGCCTGCACGGCGAAGTCTCCCAAAATCAGCGCGCCCAGCATGGAAAAGGAGTTGGACAGGGAATCCGGCGTATTGAGCGACGCCAGCTTCAAAACGTCCACCAAAAACTCCACCACCAAAAGCTGCCACAAAAGGCCCAGATCCGCCGGCTCCGGGGAGGAGAGGAAGTCCAGCCAGCCCGGCAGCCGCCCCGGCTCGCTGACCATGAGATACCAGGCAGGGGTGATGAGCAGGGAGATCACGAATACGATGATGCGCAGAAGCCGCAGATAGGAACCCACCAGCGGCGGGAAATAGAACTCGTTGGCCTCCTGGGTGAAATCGAAAAACGTGGTGGGGAAGATCATGACCGAGGGGGAGTTGTCCACCAGCACCACGATGTTGCCCTCCATGATGCTGGCAGCGGCTGCGTCCGGCCGCTCCGTATAGCGCACCTTGGGAAAGGGATTGTACCACTGCTTGGGCCGGATGGACTCTGCCACGCTCTCCTGTCCCATGGAAAGGGAGTGGACCTGGATGGAGGTGAGCTTTTCCCTCAGCTCGCTCAAAAGGCTCTGGTCCACCTTGTCCTCCAGATAGCAAAGCACCGTGTCCGTGTGGGACCGGGTGCCCACCTGCACGCTCTCCATGGTGAGCTTGGGGTCCCGGATGCGCCGCCGCAGCAGGGCCATGTTGGGCACCACCGCCTCGATGAAGCCGTCATGGGAGCCCCGGAGCACCTTGCCGTCCGCCGGCTCCGACACGCCGCGGCCCGGGTAGTCCTTGGCGTCCATGAGCGCCGCCCCCTGCAGCCCCTCCATCAAAAGCAGGGTCTTGCCCAGCAGGACGGAGGTCACGATCTGCTGACGGTCCATGGTCACGCCCGTTTCAGAGAAAGTGATGAACCGGTCCGCAAATTCCTGCATCCGGGTCAGTCCCGCCAGGTCCTGCTCCCGCAGGGACAGCCAGAAGGCTCCCATCCGCTCCAAAATGGCATCCCGGCCATAGCCGTCGATCACCCAGATCCGGCCGCGCCGCCCGCCGATGAGAAAGTCCCGGCTCACCACATCGCAGCTGCGGCCCACGCCCAGCTCCCGGTCAAACCAGCGGACATTCTCCATGTATTGTGTTCCAAGCAATTCCATAGGCCACCTCCAAAAATGCACCGCTAGTATGCGTCCCGGGGCAGCATTGTATCCATGGTTTGACTCTGTGGGCGCAAAAAAGGGCCGTCCGGGAAAACATTTCCCGGACGGCCTCTTCTCTTTCAGGATGGAAGATCCTCCCCGGACACCGGTGGGAACGTGACCGTAAAGGTCGATCCCTTCCCCGCTTCGCTCTCCAGGGTAACGCTGGCACCCAGATAGGCGGCGCCGTGCTTGACGATGGAAAGGCCCAGTCCCGTGCCGCCGGCGGAGTGACTCTTGTCCACCCGGTAAAACCGCTCGAATACCCGCTCCCGGGCCTCCGGCGCGATGCCGATGCCCGTGTCGGACACGGTGACCTGTGCCCCCTGGGGCGTGTCGGTGACGGTGACCGTCACGCTGCCGCCAGGCCGATTGTAGGCGATGGCGTTGTCCCAGAGATTGTAGAGGATCTCCTCCACGATCTGGGGCACACCCCGCACCATGGCGGGGCCCCCCCGCAGCTCCATGGTGACGTTCTTTTTCTCCGCCGCCTGCTGGAGCTGGGTGGAAATGGCCTGGGCCTGGCCATAGAGGTCCACCGTCTCCCAAGCGCCGGTGGGGCCGCCCTCATCCAGACGGGAGAGCTTGATAATGTCGTTGACCAGACCGATGAGCCGCTGGGCCTCCCGGTGGATGTTGCCTGCAAAATGGGGGATATCCGCGGGCTTTACCAGTCCGCCCGCCATGATCTCCGCCGTGCCCAGAATGGAAGTCAGCGGCGTTTTCAGCTCGTGGGACACATTGGCGGTGAACTCCCGCCGCAGCTGCTCCCGCTGCTCCTTTTCCGTCACGTCCAGGATGACCACCACTGCACCGGCCAGCTCGCCGGAACGTTCCACGGGGCTGGCAATGACCTGGCGGCAGCTGTCGTCCTTTTCCAGCAGCTGCTCCGTGCGCCTGCCGGCCAGTGCCCCCTCCACGCAGCGGCGGAAGCCGCTCTCCCGGTTGAGGGCATAGATGCTCTCCCCCTCCTGAACGGGTCCCTTCGTATACAGCAGACGCAGGGCGCTGGAATTGTAGGTGAGCACCCGGGTCTGCTGATCGATGACCAAAAAGCCCTCGCTCATGTTCTCCGTAATGGCGGTGAATTCCTCCTGCCGGCGCTTGAGGTCCAGCATCTGCCGCTGGATCTGCCGGTTCTGGCTGCGGATCTTGCGCAGCAGGGGAGCCAGCTCTTCATAGGTGCTGTCCGCGTCCGGAGCGCTCAGGTCGATGGCGTTGATGGGCCGCACCAGCTGGCGGGACACTCTGCCCGCCAGCCACAGGGCCAGAAGCAGTGCCAGCAGCATGACGAACGCCACCGGCTGCATGGCCTGGAGCACCAGCACCCATACGGAGTACTGGGTGTCCGACACCCGCACCACCGTTCCGTCCGACAGCCGTACGGCGTAGTACAGTGTCTTTTGGGCCAGGGTATCGGAGTAGCGGGCGGCGCTGCCCGTGCCTGTGGCCAGCGCCTGGCGGATCTCCTGGCGCTGGGCGTGGTTTTCCAGCTCACCTGTACTCTCCCAGTTGTCAAAAAGCACATTGCCCTGACCGTCCACCCAGGTGACGCGGCTGCCCGCCGGCAGCCCCTCCGTCAGATACCGCATGCCGTCCAGCTCCACGCCGTGGGCCACATATGCCGTGCGGGATTCCAGCTCCGCCATGACCCGGCCCTGAAAATACCCGTGGAGCACGCCCACGATGAGCACCAGGCTGCCCAGCAGCACCGCCACGGACACCGCCAGAATGGAGCGGAAGATTCGTTTCGTCATATCCGCTGCCCCTTACTCTCCGGTGATTTTGTAGCCGTAGCCCCGGACAGTCTCCACATAGGCGCCCGCCGCCCCCAGCTTCTGGCGCAGGGTACGCACATGGACGTCCACCGTGCGGCTCTCGCCGGTGAAGGCATAGCCCCACACATTTTCGATCAGCTGCTCCCGGGAGAGCACCTGGCCCCGGTTTTTCAGCAGCAGGCACAGCACCTCGAACTCCTTTTGTGTCAGCGCCACGCTCTGCCCGGCCACAGTGACCGTGTGTCTGCCCGGGTCCACCGTCAGCTCTCCGCAGCGGTATACGCCGCTGTCCGCCTCCGTGCGCCGCAGCAGCGCCCGGATACGGGAGAGCAGCTCCATCATGCCGAAGGGCTTGGCGATATAGTCATCGGCCCCGGCGTCCAGTCCCATGACCTTGTCATACTCCGTGCTCTTGGCCGTGAGCATGATGACCGGCAGCTTCCTGGTACGAGGGCTCTCCCGGAGCTTTTTCAAAACGCTCATGCCGTCCTCTTCCGGCAGCATGATATCCAGCAGCACCAGCGAGGGCACGGATTCCTCCATCCCCGCCCAGAACGCGGAGGGGCGGTCAAATCCCCGGGCCTCCATGCCCTGACTCGCCAGGGTATAGATCACAAAGTCCCGGATGCTGTCGTCGTCTTCCAGTAAGTAGATCATCGCGTTTCCTCCTATGTTCCGGCCGCGGACACGCCCGGCTTCAAATGAGCTGCTGCTCGTTGATCATCAGCTTGAACTGCATGCCCAGCTTCTCCGCCGCCTTGCGGCAGAGGATCATCCGCTGCATGAAGATCTCGAAATAGTCCATGATGGAGCCATACTTGGTATCCACGGACAGCTTCAGTTTGATGAGCGTGTGCTCCTCGTTGATCTTCAGCTGGGACTTTTTCACCGAGTAGTTCACCCGGTCGTGGATATCAAAGGTGGTCATATCCTGGTTGCGTACCCGGCTGCGGCGCACATCGGACTTGTCCGCCAGGATCAGTGCCGCCGCCACTGCGTTCACGGGAAGGCCCGTGCCCTCGTCGTGATTGCCGATGGCTGTGACGATGGTGGCGATCTCCCCCGGGTCGCAGTCCAGATTGTCCAGAATGCGGAACGCCATGACCGCGCCGGACTGGGAGTGGTCGATGCGGTTGACCAGGTTGCCGATATCGTGCAGATATCCGGCGATCTTCACCAGCTCCACCGTGCGGGCCGGGTATCCCAGCGTCTCCAGGATGTAGCCCGCCGTTTCCGCCACATGGGTCACGTGGGCAAAGCTGTGCTCCGTAAAGCCCAGGGCCACCAGCGACTCATCCGCCCGCTGGATATAGGTGCGGATGGCCTCGTTGTTCTTGACGTCCTCGTATGTGAGCATCATGCGCCTCCTTGTTTTCTGCCGTGCAAATACAGGCAGGACCCCTGCAAAGCAGCCGCGCCGCCTTCCGGCCCAGGCTGCGGCATGAACCGCATGGTCCCCGCCGCTCCCGGCCGGGGGAGCGCTCAGTTTCCGGAGGGATGCTGGCCGGTGAGGGAGTACTCCACCCACTCGGCCACATTGGTGGCGTGGTCGCCGATGCGCTCGAGATACTTGGCCACCATCAAAAGATCCAGTCCCGTCTCGCCGCACTTGGCGTCGGCGGCAATGAGCTCGATGAGCTCCTGCTTCACCTTTTCAAACAGGGCGTCCACCTTGTCGTCGGAGGTATAGACGCTGCGGGCCAGATCCAGATCCCGCTTGACGAAGGAGTCCACACTGTCGGTGACCATGCCGATGACCGCCTGGGCCATCTCGGCGATGTGCATGCGCTTGACTCCCTCAGGCATGCGGATATAGCGGGTCAGCTCCGCGATGTCCGCCGCCTGGTCGCCGATGCGCTCCAGGTCGGAGATCATCTTCAGCGCGGCGGAGATCTCCCGCAGGTCCTTGGCCACGGGCTGCTGCTGCAAAAGCAGCTTCAGGCACAGGTTCTCCACCTCCCGCTCCCGCTGGTCGATGTCCCGCTCCGCCTCCTCGGCGGCAGCGGCCAGGGACTCGTCTCCTTTCAGCAGCGCCTCCGCCGCGGCGGAAATGGCGTCCTCGCAGGCGGCGCCCATCTGGATCAGCTCCACATGCAGCCGCTCCAGCTGCTCGTCAAATTTGTTTCTCACCCTTGTCCCTCCTTAGCCGAACCGGCCCGTGATGTAGTCTTCCGTGCGCTTGTCCCTGGGCGTGGAGAAAAGCTGCTCTGTCTTGCCGAACTCCACCAGCTCGCCCAGCAGGAAAAACGCCGTGTTGTCAGACACACGGGCGGCCTGCTGCATGTTGTGGGTGACCATGATGACAGTATACTTGCTTTTCAGCTCCGAGGCAAGGTCTTCGATCTTGGATGTGGAAATGGGGTCCAGGGCGCTGGTGGACTCGTCCATCAGCAGCACCTCCGGCTCCACCGCCAGGGCCCGGGCGATGCAAAGCCGCTGCTGCTGGCCGCCGGAGAGGCCCAGAGCGCTCTTTTTCAGCCGGTCCTTCACCTCATCCCAGATGGCGGCGGCGCGCAGGGAGTTTTCCACGATCTCGTCCAGCTGCACCCGGGAGCGGATGCCGTGGGTGCGGGGCCCGTAGGCCACGTTGTCGTAGATGCTCATGGGGAAGGGATTTGCCTTCTGGAACACCATGCCCACCTGCTTGCGCAGCCAGGTGGTGTCCACGCTGGGGGCGTAGATGTCCTGTCCCTGGAACTCCACCGTTCCGGTGATGCGCACGGAGGGGATCAGGTCGTTCATGCGGTTGAGGGTGCGCAAAAACGTGGACTTGCCGCAGCCGGAGGGGCCGATGAACGCGGTGATCTCATGTTCGGGAATGGTGATGTTGATATCGTGCAGGGCATGGTTCTGGCCATACCACAAATTCAGGTCGGTTGCTTGCATAATCGCTGCCATAGAGGGCCTCCGTTATTTCTTCAGTTTCCGGCCCACCAGGTTGGCGGACAGGTTGATGGCAAAGGTCAGGATCATCAGGATCGCGGCGATGGCAAAGGCCACGCCGGTCTCGCCCCGCTCGTTGGCGTACACATACAGTGCTACGGTCAGTGTGGCGGAGGAGGACTGGAGAGAGGTGATGAAGTCGTTGAGCACCAGGCCGAAGCCCGCGGTGAACAGCAGCGCCGCGCTCTCGCCCACGATGCGGCCCACGGCCAGGATGCAGCCGGTGACGATGCCGTCCACGGCGTTGGGCAGCACCACGGTGCGCACCATGTGCCACTTGCCGGCGCCCAGGCCCAGCGCGCCCTCCCGGTAGGACTGGGGCACGGTCTTGAGGCTTTCCTGGGTGGTACGGACGATGGTGGGCAGGATCATGATGACCAGAGTCAGTCCGCCGGCCAGGATGCCGGGATTCAGACCCAGCTTCTGGATGAAGAACAGCATGCCCACCAGGCCGAAGATGATGGAGGGGATGCCCGTGAGGGTCTCAGTGGCAAACTCGATGATCTCCACCACCCGGCGGCCCTCCGCGTACTCCGTCAGATAGATGGCGGCGCCCACGCCCAGGGGCAGCACGATGACCATGGCCACCAGGATGATATAAAGAGTATTGAGGATATTGGGCAGGATACCGATGGTATCCTGGATGTAGCTGGTCTGGCTGGTGAGCAGCGTCCAGGAGAGGTTGCCCACGCCCCGGTAGAAAATGTAGCCGATCAGAAACACCAGCAGCGCGCAGGTGATGCCGGCGCAGATCCACACCAGTGCCCGGAGGCCCCGGTCGTAGACCTGCCGGCGTGCAGAGAGCTTATGTTCCATGACTCAGGCCTCCTTCTTCCGCTTGATGAACACGTTGAGCAGCACGTTGATGAGCATGATGAATAAAAACAGCACCAGGCCGATGGAGTACAGGGCATCGCGCTGGAGGCTGCCGTAAGAGGCGTAGGACATCTCCGAGGCGATGGCGGTGGTCAAAAAGCGCACGGAGGTGAAAAGGCCCGGCATATTGGCCACGTTGCCCGCCACCATGATGATGGCCATGGCCTCGCCGATGGCACGGCCCACGCCCAGCACCACCGCAGTGGCCACGCCGCTGCGGGCGGCAGGCAGGATCACCCGGAAGTTGGTCTCCATCTCCGTGGCGCCCAGGGCCAGCGACGCCTCCTCATATTCCTTGGGCACGGCCCGCAGCGCCGTCTCGGACACGTTGATGATGGAGGGCAGGATCATGATGGCCAGCACGATGATGGCCGAGAGCAGGCACGCGCCGGAGCTGAGGCCGAAGGCATTCTGCACGGCGGGCACCAGCACGATCATACCCACCAGGCCGTAGACCACGGAGGGGATGCCCGCCAGCAGCTCCACTGCCGTGCGGATGACGGCGGCAGCCTTGGGCGGCGCCACCTTGGCCAGGAACATAGCGGTCATCATACCCACCGGCACACCGATGACCACGGCGCCGGCCGTGCCGTACACAGACGTGAGGATGAAGGGCAAAATGCCGTAGGACGGCTCCACCGTGGTGGCGGTGGGCGCCCAGACCTGACCCAGCAGGAAATCCTTCAGGCCGATGGTCCGGATGGCCGGCAGGCCGGAAATGATCAGATAGATGCTGATGAACAGCACAAATGCCACGGCCACGATGCCGCAGAGCAAAAATACGGTATGTACGAACAGCTCCATACCCTTGCGGGCACCGCTGTGCCGCGGAGGATCCGCCTTCTTGGGCGTAAGGGCCGCCCCGGTCAAAACGGCGTCACCCACCGCTTCCAAAATCTCACGTTCCACAACGTTCTCCTTTCCTGTACGCCCCGGTTACGGGAATAGCCCCCACCCGCCAAGTGTGTGGGTGGAGGCTGATCCCCAGGGGATGGTTCTGCTTATTCCGCCACGGGGACCGCACCGGCGGCGCGGATCAGGTCGTTGGCGGCAGAAGAGGTGGCGAAGTCGAAGAAGGCCTGGGCCTGGGCGGAGAGCGCGGTACCCTCCTTGGTCACCAGGACGAAGGGACGCTGGATGGCGTAGGTGCCGTCCAGGACGGTCTCCTCAGAGCAGGCCACGCCGCCCACGGTCAGGGCCTTGATGCCCTCCTGGCCCTCCACAGCGGACAAAGAAGCATAGCCGATGGCGTTGGGGTTGCCCTTGACCGCCTCGATGACGGCGCCGGTGGAGGTCAGCTCCTGGGCCAGCACGCAGGTGTCCTTGGTATCGGTGATGGTCTCGAAGCCGTCGCGGGTGCCGGAGCCGGCCTCACGGCCGATGCAGGAGATGGTGCCGGCGTCGCCGCCCACCTCGCTCCAGTCGGTGACGGCACCGGTGAAGATCTGGGCGATCTGCTCCACAGTCAGGTCAGAGACCTTGCTGTCGGCGTTGACGATGACGGCGATGCCGTCCAGAGCCACGGTGGTGCCCACCAGTCCGGCGGAGGTCTCCTCATCCTTCAGGGCGCGGGAGGAAAGGCCGATGTCGCAGGTGCCGTTCTTGGCAGCCTCGATGCCGGTACCGGAACCGGTGGGGTCATATGTCACGCTGACGCCGCTGTTATCGGCCATGAACTGCTCGCTGAGCACGCCGATCACCTTTTCCATGGAGGTGGAGCCGTTGGTGGAAACGGAGCCGCTGAGGGTCTCCTCCTGGGCGGGGGTCTCCTCCGCCGGAGTCTCGGCAGGGGTCTCCTCCTTGGAGCCGCAGCCGGCCAGCAGGGCGGCGCTGAGGCTCAGGGTCAGCAAAATAGAAAACAGCTTTTTCATTCCAAATGATCTCCTTTTTCGCATATGTCTGTTGCTTGGTGCATGGTCACAGTATAGGGTCCGCCGCGTAAAATCCGACACCAGGAGATTGTAAAGTGTTTGTAAAATCGCCTTTTTGCATGTAAAAGGGAGACCCCCGGCAAGGTGTCTCCCTTTTACATGACCATTTTATTTTTAAAATTGGCACAGCGCCGTAAAGCACGGGCCCTGCGGGCCGACGCCCTCCATATAATAGGCATCTCCCTCCCGGACGCCCAGCAGCCGCAGCTCCTCGCCCAGCGTGGCCTCCTTGCTGTAATTGATGAAAAAGTCCCGGGGCACCCGGTCCTGCAAGTCCGCGGGCAGTGCGTCCCAGACGATGTCGCCGTAGTTGCCGCTGTACACATGGCCGTTACCGTCCAGGTCGGACCACACGATCCGCCGCTTTCCCAGCTCCTCCGCCCCCTCCGTCGGCAGCAGGATCTTCCGGGTGTCCGGGCAGTCGATGGGGCGGTCGCTGGTGTGGATGGGCCGGGCCGTAAAGGACGCGGGCCGCAGAATGTGCCGGGTCTGGGGGTCCACCAGGATCCAGTCGCTCTTGATGGCCACCCGCACCGCTCCCGTCTGGTCCCGCATCTCATAAAAGCGCTGCATGTGGGCGCCCTTGGTACCATTTTCCCAGGTGGTGATATCCATGACCTCCCGGTAGCGGGGGCAGTCGTGGATACGCACAGCCATGCGGGAAAGAAGAAATACCTCCCGCATTTCATACAGCTTCTCATGGGTCAATCCTCTGGCATCATAGTCGTATCCGGCATAGGCGGCCGCCCGGCTCAGCAGGGACGACACCCTCGCGCGCTTGTTTCGGTCACAGTCGGCAAATATGAATTCCTCTTGGCGGAAATATCCGTTTTCTTCTGATTTTTGCGCAAATGCTTCCAATTTTTTGACGCCTTCTTTCAAAATGATTTCTATTTTCCAATGATGGTTTAGAAGTATACCATATTTTTGTCTATTTCTCAAGCAACGATGATTGACTTTTTGTCCGCCTGTGCTATGATGATAATATCAATTCAAAGGAGGATTCTTCCAATGGACAAGAAAGTTATCTCCACTACCAACGCTCCCGGCGCCATCGGCCCCTACTCCCAGGCTTGGGCTGTGGGCGACATGGTGTTTGCCTCCGGCCAGATCCCTGTGAACCCCGCCACCGGTGAGATCCCCACTGGCATCGCTGCTCAGACCGAGCAGAGCTGCAAGAACGTCGCCGCCATCATGGAGGCCGCCGGTCTGACCATGGACAACGTGGTCAAGACCACCTGCTTCCTGGCCGACATCGCCGACTTCACCGCCTTCAACGAGGTTTACGCCAAGTACTTCACCTCCAAGCCCGCTCGTTCCTGCGTGGCTGTGAAGGATCTGCCCAAGGGCGTTCTGTGCGAGGTAGAGGCTATCGCTGTCAAGTAAGCGAAGCAGACTCCTACATAAAAAAGGCTGACCCGTCCGGGTCAGCTTTTTTTGTTACTTGCGCAGGAAGATGATGCCCAAAGTGCCGGGCCCGCAGTGGCAGAAAATGGTGCAGCCGGCCTTAGTCTCCACGATCCGCTCAAAGCGCCCGTCCCGCTGCAGGGCCTCCCGGGCAATGGCGGCCAGGTGGTCGTCAGGGCAGGTATCCACCAAAAACACCAGGGAGGGATCGATGTCCGTGCGGCCCTCCAGGCGGTCGCGGACGTAGTCCCCCACCACCTTTTCAATAGAGCCTCTGTACTTTTTGGTGACGGACATCTTCCCGTCGATGACTTCCACACAGGGGTGCAGCTTCAAAAGGTTGGCCCCCAGCAGCGTCACCGCAGAGCAGCGCCCGCCCTTTTTCATGTAGTCCAGCCGGTCCAGCACGAAGCTGGTCTCCACCCGGCCGGTCATCTCTTCCAGCATATCGAAGATCTCGCCCACGGAGCGGCCCTCCTCCGCCGCTTTGGCAGCGGCCAGCACCAAAAAGCCGTGTCCCACGGTCAGGTTGGCGGAGTCCACCACGTAGACCTCCGGCACCTCTTCCGCCGCCAGCTTGGCATTTTGATAGCAGCTGGAAAAGCCCATACCGATGTTGATGTGGATCACTGCCTCATGGCGCTCCATCTCCCGGCGGAACAGAGTCTCGTAATCGGCGATGTTCACGGCGTTGGTGGTGGTGATGTCGCCGCCGGCGTCCACATGGGCGGCGATATCCGCCGTGCGGATGTCCACGCCGTCGTGAAAGAGTCTGCCGCCTTTGACGATCCCCAGGGGGATCACGGAAATATGGTGCCGCTCCAGCAGCTCCACCGGCAGGTCGCAGGTGCTGTCAGTGGTAATTTTGATCATACAGTGTGTTCTCCTTCTCCGGTCTTGGGCCGGACGTCATTGGAATGCCGCTAAAAAAGCAGTTTATTTTACCACACTTCTTTTCCAATTTCCAGTCCCCTGGGAAATTTCAAAGACGGACCACCGCTGCATCCGGCTCCAGGTCCTCGTGGGAGGAAAGCAGCACGATCTTTCCGGCCGCCTCCCGCTCCACGCACGCCCAGGCCCGGCGGCGGTTGTCCGCGTCCAGCCCGGCAAAGGGCTCATCCAGCGCCAGGGCATCGCAGGGCACCAGCAGGGCTCTGGCCAGCGCCAGCCGCCGCTTCATGCCGCCGGAGTAGGCCCGGACCAGCTTTTCCCCCGCCTCCTCCAGCCCCAGCTCCTCCAAAAGGCGCCGGGCGCGCTCCTTCTCCAGTGCCGGCCCCGCCGCAAAGCGCAGGTTGTCCATGGCGTCCAGATGCTCCAAAAGCCGGTTTTCCTGAAATACCGCCGCCCAGCGGCAGGGCTCGGGCAGCGTGATCGTCCCGCTGTCCGGCCGCTCCAGTCCCAGCAGCAGCCGCAGCAGCGTGGTCTTGCCTGTGCCGGATGGGGCACGCAGGCAGGTGGGCCGATCCGTACCGGCGGTAAAGCTCACATTCCGCAAAACCGGCCGGCCGTCATAGGACTTGCACACGTCCGATACCACGATCTGCTTCACCGGATCCCCACCTTTCCCGCAAGGGCGTCTATGCCCCGCAAAACCAGCCGCTCCATCACCACAGACAGCGCCACGATCACCGCCGTCCAGGCAAACAGATCCGCCGTCTGAAAATACACCTTGGCCGCGTACAGCCGCTCACCCACGGTGCCCGTGCGCAATCCGATCACCTCCGCCGCCACGCCGGACTTCCAGCAAAGGCCGATCGCCAGCGACACGGCGGAGCGGAAGTACGGCAGCACCGCCGGGACCCACACGCCCCACAGCTGCCGCCCCCAGGGCACCCGGAACACCCGGGCCATCTCCAGCAGCTGTCGGTCCGTCTGGGCGATGCCCTCCAGCACGTTGCCGTAAATCGGAGGGAACGCCATCAGGCCGGAGATCAGCAGCGAGAGGGAGCCCCCGTCCACCCACACCAGCGCCAGAATGATGAACGACACCACCGGCACGGCCTTGACCGCCGCGGCCGCAGGCGCGATCAGCTCCCGCACCGGCGCAAACCGGGCGGAAAGCGCCGCCAGCATCACCGCCAGCACGCAGGAGACGGCAAAGCCCCCAAAGATATGGACGGCGGAGGTGCCCACGGCGGCCCAGAAGTCCCCGGTGAGCGCCAGCGCCCCCAGACGGCGCAGGGAGGCAAGGGGCGAGGCCAGCAGGAGATGTCCCGCCGGGTAGGCGGCGGCCATGGCCATGGCCACCCCCTGCCAGCACAGGATCCAAAAGAAGACCGCCCAGAGCCGGACAGGCCGCTTGCTTTTTTTCATCAGCCCGTCCTCCCTTCCCGCCTCAAACGGCTCACGCGCCGTAATAGAAGTCGTCGCCGGGCATGGCACCGCCCACGGAGGCGCTGTCGGCGTCGCAGAGCACCTGGAGATAGCCGGAGAGCTTATCCTTCATCTCCGTGCCGGTGATGCACACGATGTTGCAGTAGGGCAGGGCCTTTTCCGCCACGGCCGCCTCCACGATGCCGTAGTCCCCGATGAGGGCGGCGGCGTCCGCCGTGTTGGCGTTCACCCACTCCACGCTGGCGGCATAATCAGAGAGGAAGGCGTCCACCGCGGCGGGGTTGGACTCCACCACCTCCCGGCGGGCCACCACCACGCCGGTGAGCAGGGCGGAGCCGTTGTCCAGGGCGTCCCACTCCTCCGTCAGGTCCAGGGCCACCCGCAGATCCGGAAGCTTGCTCTGGGCCACGGTCACAAAGGGCTGGGGCAGCATGGCGATGGTGGCAGCACCGGTGGCCAGGGCGCTGACGCACTCAGCGTGCTCGCTCTTCCAGTCCACGATCACATCGTCCATGGGCTTGACGCCGTTTTGCTCCAGCAGATAGTTCAGGGCATACTCCGGCGTGGAGCCCTTGCCAGAGGCCACGATGGTCTTGCCGGCAAGATCCGCCATGGAGCGCACAGCGTTGCCGTTTTCCACGATATACAGTACACCCAGGGTGTTGATGCCCAAGGTCACGATCTCACCCTCGGTCTTTTGATAGAGGGTCGCGGCCAGGTTGGCAGGCACGCAGGCCATGTCCAGCTCCCCCTTGATGAGCAGGGGCGCCACCTCGTCGGCGGAGGCCGCCAGGGTAAAGGTATAGTCATTGACAAAGGAGGCGTCCTCCTGCTCCGCGTCGTGCATGAGCTTCACCAGGCCCATGGCCGTGGGGCCCTTCAGCGCCGCCACGGAATACTGCTCGCCGGTGACCTCCTGGGGCTGCTCCTCCTCTTTCTTGCCGCAGGCGGCCGCCGTCAGCGTCAGTACCAGCGCCAGGCACAGCGCCGCCATCCGTTTCATGTTGTTCATACTCCATTCCTCATTTCTTCAAAGTTTCTCTGTGCCTCAGCACAGTGCCTCTTCCGGGGCGTAGACCGTCTTGGCGGTGACGCCGTCCAGACGGCCGACCTTACCGGACAGGGCGGCGATCACGTCCTGGGGCGCGTCCATGGCCACGCTGATGATGCTCACGCCCCGCTGGTGATAGGGCACTCCCATACGACCGATGATGTAGCGCCCGTACTGGTGCAAAAGTTCGTTGAGCGCCCCCACCGACTGCGTATTTTTCACGATGACGGCCAGCACCGCCACTCTCGTGTGCATGTGCCTCCCTCCTTTCCGCAAAAAATCGCCCCCTCCGCCGTTCGGCAGAGGGGGCGATGGATAGACTCCGTCCGGGCCGCTTTTCGCCGGCGGCCCCATTCCCTCTCTTTCGGCGCGGAAAGACCTTGCCGGCAGAACGACAGGATGCTGTTTGGGTCCTGCGGTCAGCTCGCTTCCCGCGGACAAAAGCATGATAGCATACCCCCGTCGCCGCGGTCAAGCCCCGCAGCGGCCGTAGGTATAGGTCAGCTGCCGGATCTCCCTGGCCAGGGTCATGGGCGGCAGTTCCGCAAGGCGCCAGCGCCAGTTGCCCTCCGCCACCCCGGGCACATTGATCCGCGCCTGGCTGCCAAGGCCCAGATAGTCCTGCAGCTGGGCCACGAACAGCTCTGCCACGCTGCCCTGTCCTGCCCGCAGCAGCGCCTTCCGTACGCCCTCGGCGTCCTCCGCGCCCAGGTACTGCCGGGCAAAGGCCCGCTCGGCCTCGCCGGCGTGGGCATACCACCCGGCGGCGGTATCGTTGTCGTGGGTGCCGGTATAGCATACGCAGCCCGTTTGCTGATTGTGGGGCAAATAGGCGTTGTCCGGACCGGAGAAGGCAAACTCCAGCACCTTCATGCCCGGCAGGCCCGATTCCTGGCGCAGCCGGTGGACATCGTCGGTGAGGATGCCAAGGTCCTCGGCAATGTAGGTGATGTTGGGGAACCAGTTGGTCAATACCCGCAGCAGATCCATGCCGGGGCCCACTTCCCAGTGGCCCACCTTGGCCGTTTCCGCTCCGGCAGGCACGGCCCAGTAGCTGGCAAAGGCCCGGAAATGGTCCAGCCGGATGGCGTCAAACAGCCGGGAGGCACCCTCCACCCGGCGGATCCACCAGCCGAAGCCGTCGGCCTTCTGTGCCTTCCAGTCATAGAGGGGATTGCCCCACAGCTGCCCGTCGGCGGAGAAGTAGTCCGGCGGCACGCCCGCCACCTTGGTGGGACGGCCCTCGGCGTCCAGCAAAAACTCCCGCCGCTCCGACCAGACGTCCGCGCTGTCCAGCGACACGTAGATGGGCAGGTCGCCGATGAGCTTTACCCCCCGGTCGTTGACATAGGTCTTGAGGGATTCCCACTGGCGGAAGAACCAGTACTGCACCCAGGTGTGGAACGCCACATCCTCCGCAAGATGCACCGCCCACTGCTCCACCGCCGCCGTCTCATGGCGCCGCAGCGCCTCATCCGGCCACTGGAACCAGGCCTTTTGGTCGAAATGGGTCTTGATCGCTCGATACAGGGCGTAATTTTTCACCCATGGATTCCTGTCTGTAAACTCCCGCACCGCCTGGGCCGCCTCACCGCTGACCCGGGAGAACGCCAGACGCAGCAGCGCATCCCTGTCACGGTGCAGCGCGGCATAGTCGATGGTGTCCGACGGCGCCACCCGGGCGCCCTCCAGCTCCGCCTGCGTCAAAAGGCCCTCCGCCGCCAGCTGCTCCGGGTCCAGAAACAAGGCGTTTCCCGCAAAGGTGGACTCACTGGTATAGGGGGAGTCCCCCGCCCCGGTGGGGCCCACGGGCAAGATCTGCCACCAGCGCTGGCCGGCGGCAGCCAAAAAATCCGCAAAAGCCCGGGCCTCACGGCCCAGCGTCCCGATGCCGTAAGGAGACGGCAGGGAGAAAATCGGCAGTAAAATGCCGGCAGAACGTTCCATATTCAGATCACTCTCTTTTTTACTAAGGATTGCTCTATTGTATGCGCCCTGCCGGAATTTGTCAAGCCGCACAAAACGCCGTCTGTGTTTCAATCTGTTTTTGTCTATTTTCCATGTTCCGCTGCTATAACTGCCCCATCCCGCTTGCAGCGCTTTTTCTCCCTGAAACTCTGTGCTATACTGAAAAAACGCTCCGCAACCGCTGGTTGACAAAAAGAAATCCGCCGGTGGTAGCGATCGGATCCCCGCTCTGGTATGCTGAGAGCAGCAAAGGAGGTGTCCCCATGGAACAAACAAAGACCCTGGGCGGCCGCATTCAGGCGTTCCGAAAGACCGCCGGGCTCAGCCAGGAGGCCCTGGGAGAACAGCTGGGCGTCTCCCGGCAGGCAGTGAGCCGGTGGGAATCTGACGCCGCCGTGCCGGAGCTGGAAAAGCTGATCGCCATGAGCCGCCTGTTCGGCGTCACCGTGGGGGGGCTGCTGGGCGTGGAGTCCCCCGATGAAGAGAGGGACACATCCAGCCAAGGCGCGGCGGAGGCCGCAGACTCGGATATGGCGCCGGAAGCCGAGACCCCTGCCCACGAACTGACAGACCGGGAGCTGACCGCCGTGGAGGCCATTGCGGAAAAATATCTGGCCGCCCAGCAGGCCCGTCAGAACCGCTGGAGATGGCCGCTTGTCATATTGGCCGGAGGGAGCATTCCGGCCCTTTTGGTGGCAGGCAGCGCCCTGAGGAACCAGCTGCAGCAGATCCGGCAGGAACTGCAGGCAGTAGAGACCTCCACCGGACAGCAGATCCAGTCCATCACCGGGCAAATTACCAGTATTTTAGCTGAACAAAACAATATAATAGACGATTATGCCGCTTCTGTGGAGGATTATAGCCTGACGGCCAAGACCATGACCCTGTCCGTCCGGGTCCATCCCGCCGCCTTTTCCGGCGATACCCAGGCCGTATTCACCGCCCGGACCGCCTCGGGAGAGCATCGCTCCGCGGAGGCCGTGCGGACGGAGGACGGGTATTTTCAGGCGGAGGGCTGGGCCGTGCCCATGGACGGCCATGCGGAGCTGTCCGTGACGATCACCGCCGGCGGTGTCAGCCACACAGAGACACTGGAGACACTGTCCGCCGATCCGGCGGATTACCGTCTGGCGGTGGAGGGCAGCTGGGAGACCAGCTGGAACGCCGGAACTGTCTACTTCAGCGGTCTGACCTTGCACATTGACCCCCATCCCAGCGTGCCCCTGGAGCTGGAGCAGGTGGAGCTGACGGTCTTTCCCAACGGATCGGCGGAGCCGCTGTGGTCGTCTCCAATACCGGAGGCAGCGGAGCTGTGGCGCATGCACGGCTATGTGCAGGCGTATCTGACGGCAAAGGACTATATGCCTGCCCTGCCCCTTGCCAAGGGGGAGGAGATCCTGGCCGCGGCCAAGATCACCGACGACCACGGCCAGTCCTTCTGGTATCTTTTGGGGGCCGCCCGCAACGATAACGGTGACCTGCGGACCACAAGCGCCGCCGCCCTGAGATCCGCCTGCCCCAACTGGCAGCCGGGCGGTCACGTGAGTCTTGGGTGACCGAATGCAAAAAGTGAAACAGGAAGCGCCCCGGAGCAAAAGCTCCGGGGCGCTTCCTGTTTTAAAGAGGGGTCACTTCATCAGCTCGTACATGACGGCTTTGATGGTGTGCATACGGTTTTCCGCCTCGTCAAAGACGATGGAGGCCTCGGACTCGAACACCTCGTCGGTGACCTCCATGGCGTCGCGGCCGAACTTCTCGCCCATTTCCTTGCCCACCTTGGTCTTATGATCGTGGTAAGCAGGCAGGCAGTGCATGAACTTGCACTGGGGACCGGCGTTGTCCATGAGGGTCTTGGTCACCTGATAGGGAGAGAGGGCCTCGATGCGCTCTTTCCACACCTCCACCGGCTCGCCCATGGAGACCCATACGTCCGTATAGAGTACGTGGGCGCCACGGGTCGCTTCCATGGGGTCCTCGATAAACTCCAGCACGGCGCCGGTCTCAGCGGCGATGGCCTGGCAGGTCTCGATGAGCTCGGCGTTGGGCATATACGCCTTGGGGGCGCAGGCCACAAAGTGCATGCCCATCTTGGCGCAGCCCACCATGAGGCTGTTGCCCATGTTGAACCGGGCATCGCCCAGGTACACCAGCTTGATGCCCTTGAGGGAGCCGAAGTGCTCCTGGATTGTCAGGAAGTCCGCCAGGATCTGGGTGGGGTGGAACTCGTCGGTGAGTCCGTTGAACACGGGCACACCGGCGTAATGAGCCAGCTCCTCCACGATGCTCTGGCCGAAGCCCCGGTACTCGATGCCGTCATACATGCGGCCCAGCACCCGGGCGGTGTCGGCGATGGACTCCTTCACGCCGATCTGGGAGCCGGTGGGGCCCAGGTAGGTGGAGCCCATGCCCAGGTCCTGGGCGGCCACCTCAAAGGCGCAGCGGGTGCGGGTGGAGGTCTTTTCAAAGATCAGCGCCACGTTCTTGCCCTCCAGGTAGCGGTGGGGCACACCGGCCTTCTTCTTGGCCTTCAGGTCCGCGGCAGTATCCAAAAACTGCTGGATCTGGGCGGGGGTAAAGTCCAGCAGCTTCAAAAAGTGCATCTGGTTTTCCATGGGTGTTCCTCTCTTTCTTTCCGTACTGGCTCAGCCCAGCGTCTTTTTCATGATGGCGATGCCCTGGTCCATCTCCTCTTTCGTGATGGTCAGGGGCGGCAGCAGCCGCATGCCCGGGCCTGCGGTGAGCACCAGCAGTCCGTTTGCGATGAGCTTCTGGGCAATGTCCTTGTTGGTATAGCCGTCGGCCACGGCGATGCCGATCATAAGGCCCAGGCCCCGGGTCTTGCCGAAGCAGGGCAGGTGCAGATCCTCGATGGCAGCACGCAGGTAGTTGCCCTTTTCCTTGACCTGCTGCAAAAATTCGTCGGTGAGCACGTCCTGCACCGCCAGGGCCGCCGCCGCGCAGACGGGGTTGGCACCAAAAGTCGTGGCGTGCATGCCGGGGCCCAGCACATCCCGGCACTTTTCGTTGGCCAGGATGCCGCTCATGGGGAGGCCTCCGGCGATGCCCTTGGCGAAGGACACCACGTCCGGCAAGATGCCATACTGCTGGAAGGCGAACAGGCTGCCTGTCCGGCCTACGCCGGTCTGCACCTCGTCCACCAGCAGCAGCCAGTCCTTTTCTTTGCACAGCGCCGCCACTGCCTGGACATAGTCCTGCTCCAGGGGCAGCACGCCGCCCTCACCCTGGACCAGCTCCACCATGACGGCGCACACGTCGTCTCCGGCGGCCGCCTCCAGGGAGGCAAGGTCATTGGCCGCGGCATAGCGGAAGCCCTCGGTGAAGGGGAAGAAATAGTTGTGGAACACGTCCTGGCCCGTGGCGGTCAGGGTGGTGATGGTGCGGCCGTGGAAGGAGTTTTTCAGCGTGATGATGGTGGCGCGGCCGGAGCCGTACTTGTCGAAGCTGTACTTTCTCGCCAGCTTGATCATGCCCTCGTTGGCCTCGCCGCCGCCGTTGGCGAAGAACACGCAGCTCTCCCCTGTGCGCTGGCAGAGCTTCTGGGCCAGCAGGGCCGGCGGCTCCGTATAGAAGAGGTTGGACACATGGCCCAGCTTCTTGGCCTGGGCGGTGATGGCCTCCGCCCAGGGCTCGCTGCCGTAGCCCAGGGACGTGACGCCGATGCCGCTGGTAAAGTCGATGTAGGCGTTGCCCTCCGGGTCGTAGAGAGTGGCTCCCTGCCCGTGGTCGATGGCCACCGGAAAGCGGCCATAGGTATGCATGATATACTGGCCCGTCAGGGCCTGAATTTCCTTGGAAGTCATGGGTTTATTCCTCCCTTTTCAGCATGGTGCCGATGCCCCGGTCACTCAGAAGCTCAATGAGGATGGAGTGGGGGATGCGGCCGTCCAGGATGTGTACCCGCTCCACGCCGCCGGCGATGGCGTCCACACAGCACTGCATCTTGGGGATCATGCCCCCGGAGATGATGCCCCGCTCCACCAGCTGCGGCACCTCGTAGGTATGCAGCTCATGGATGAGGGTGTCCTCGTCGTGGGGGTCCTCCAGAAGGCCCCGGACGTCGGTGAGCAAAATGAGCTTTTCCGCGCCCAGCGCCTTGGCAAGCTCGGCGGCGGCCGTGTCTGCGTTGATGTTGTAAGCGGTGTCTGCGTCCACGCCCTGGGCCACGGTGGACACCACCGGGATATAGCCGCTCATGAGGGCATTTTCCACCGGCTCCGGGTTCACGCCGGTGATCTTGCCCACCAGGCCGTACTTTTCATCCAGGCACTCCGCCTGAAAAAGCTGCCCGTCCATACCGCAAAGGCCGATGGCCTGCCCGCCCAGACGGCCCAGCTGGGCCACCAGGTTTTTATTGACCTTGCCGCACAGCACCGACTGCACCACATCCATGGTGACCTCATCGGTATAGCGCAGGCCGTCTACGAACCGGGACTCGTGTCCCAGCCGGCGGAGCATATCGGAGATCTCCGGCCCGCCGCCGTGGACCACCACCACCCGGATGCCCACCAGGCTCAAAAGCACGATGTCGCTCATGACGGCTTTCCGCAGCTCCTCGGAGATCATGGCGTTGCCGCCGTACTTGATGACGATGGTCTTTCCGGTGAATTTTTGAATATAAGGCAGGGCCTCCACCAGTGTCTGGGCCTGCTGTGCATGTGAGGTCATGGTGTTCTCTCCTTCCGATCCTGCGGGTATCACGTCCGGTAGTCCCCGTTGATCTTGATGTAATCGTAGGTAATGTCGCAGCCCCAGCAGGTGCAGCTGCCGTCGCCCTCGCCCATGGCCACGCGGATCTCCACGTCGTGCTCGGTGAGGATCTTCTTGGCCTGGTCCTCGTCAAAGGGAAGGCCCCGGCCCGCCGCGCACACGGCGATCTCACCGGCCGCGCTGGCAAAGGACACGTCCACCTTGTCCGGGTCAAAGACTTCGCCGGAGTAGCCCATGGCGCACAGGACTCTGCCCCAGTTGGCGTCGGCGCCGAAGATGGCCGCCTTGGTGAGGGTGGAGGAGATGACGGACTTGGCGATGGTCTCGGCGCTGCCCTCACTCTTGGCGCCGGTGACCGTGCAGGTGATGAGGTGCTTGGCGCCCTCACCGTCGGAGGCCATGGACCGGGCCATGTGGATGCACAGGGTCTGGAGAGCCTCCAAAAACGCCTGGTAGTCCGCTCCCTCATCGGTGATGGGGGCGTTGCCCGCCAGGCCGTTGGCCAGGATCATGCAGGAGTCATTGGTGGAGGTGTCGCCATCCACGCTGATGCGGTTGAAGCTCCTATTGGCCGTCGCCAGCAGGGCCTTTTTCAGCATGGGCGCGGCAATGGCGCAGTCCGTGGTGAGGAAGCAGAGCATGGTGCCCATGTTGGGGTGGATCATGCCGCTGCCCTTGGCGATGCCGCCGATACGGCAGGTCTTGCCGCCGATGACCGTCTCCACCGCCGCCTCTTTTTTCACCGTGTCCGTGGTCATGATGGCGTGGGCCGCAGCGTCGCTGGCCGCGGCGGAGGATTCCAGCGCCGCATACAGTGCCGGGACACCCTCCTCGATCACGGAGATGTTCAGTGTCTGGCCGATGACGCCGGTGGAGGACACCAGCACATCTCCGGCGTCGCAGCCGATGGCCTTGGCCGCCGCCGCGCACATGCGTGCCGCGTTCTCCTCTCCCTGGGGGGCGCAGGCGTTGGCGTTGCCGCTGTTGGCCAGGATGGCCCGGGCCTTGCCGCCGGCAAGGTGGGCAAGGTCCACCAGGATGGGGGCCGCCTTCACCACGTTTTTCGTAAAAATACCGGCCGCGGCGCACTCCACGTCCGAGACGATCAGCGCCACGTCTTTTTTCCACGCGGCGTGGGTCTTGACGCCTACATGGATGCCGGAGGCCTGAAAGCCCTGGGGGGCGCACACGCCGTTTTCCACAAATTTCATTAGGAGTTCCTCCTTCTATGTTCCGTCCGGCAGCTTTGTCTCGGCCCCGGCGCTGTAAATCCGCTGTATGATAAGCCGCTTTTAAATCAGGCCCGTGGTCTCCTCCAGGCCCAGCATCAGGTTCATGTTCTGGACGGCGGCGCCGGAGGCACCCTTGCCCAGGTTGTCGAACAGGGCCGTGACGGTGAACTGGCCGTCGTTGCCCGCCGCCACGATGGAAAGGCTGTTGCTTCCGGCTTTGGCATTGGCGTAGAGCTTGGCGGTGTCCGTGTCCGGCGCCACCTGCACCAGCTTCTGCCCGGCATAGTGGGCCTGGTAGATTTCCTGCACCTGCCGCAAAGAAGAAACGCCCGTCAGCTGACTCATATGGAGCATCACCGTGGTGGCCATGCCCTTGTAGTAGTCATCCACCACCGGGACGAACACCGGCGGCTTTGCAAGACCGCAGATGGTCTGCATCTCCGGCAGGTGCTTGTGGCCCTGGCCCAGGCCGTAGGGGCAGGGACTGGAGAGCTCCGCGCCCCGGTCGGCCGCCTCATACTGGGCGATCATCTTCTTTCCGCCGCCGGAGTAGCCGGTGAGGGAAAAGCAGGTGAGGTCCGCATGGGCGGGCAATACGCCCGCCGCGATCAGAGGATACACCACACTGATAAAACCGGTAGCGTGACAGCCGGGATTGGCCACCCATTTGGCGTTTGCGATGGCCTCTTTCTGGCCGGCTTTCAGCTCCGGGAAGCCGTACACCCAGCCGGGGGCCGTGCGGTGGGCGGTGGAGGCGTCGATGACGCGGGTGGCGGGATTTTCCACCATGGCCACCGCCTCCCGGGCCGCCGCGTCCGGCAGGCACAAAAACACGATATCCGCCTGGCTGATGCAGGCTTTCCGCGCTTGCGCGTCCTTGCGCTTTTCCTCGTCGATCAGCAGCAGTTCGATGTCGCTGCGGACACTGAGCCGGTCGTAGATCTGCAATCCGGTGGTGCCGTCCTTGCCGTCGATATAGACAATGGGTTTCATGGCGTCCTCCTTACTTCCGGCTCTCTACAAACGCTTCCAGCGATTCGATCTGCCGCTTCGTCTCTTCCACGGCGGGACCGCCGAAGCTATTGCGCAGGGCCATGCAGTTTTCCAGCTTCAGCGCCTCATAGACGTCCGCTTCAAAAAGCGTGGAGATGGACTGAAGCTCCGAAAGAGAAAGCTCCTCCAGCGTCTTGCCCTGGGCGGTGCAAAGGGCCACAAGATGGCCGGTGACGGTGTAGGCATCCCGGAAGGGCATGCCCTTTTTGGTGAGATAGTCGGCGCAGTCCGTGGCGTTGATGAAGCCCTTTCCCGCCGCGGTGCGCATGTTGTCCGTGCGGACGGTCATGGTGTCCAGCATGGCGGCAAACACCGGCAGGCACTGCTCCACCGTGTCCACGGCGTCGAATACCGGCTCCTTGTCCTCCTGCATATCCTTGTTGTATGCAAGGGGCAGTCCCTTCATCACCGTCAAAAGGCCCATGAGGTCGCCGTACACCCGGCCCGTCTTGCCCCGCACCAGCTCGGCAACGTCCGGGTTTTTCTTCTGGGGCATGATGGAAGAGCCGGTGGCATAGGCGTCGTCCAGCTCGATGAACTTGAACTCCCAGCTGCACCAGAGGATGACCTCCTCGGAAAAGCGGCTAAGGTGCATCATCAAAATGGAGAGGGCGCTTAAAAACTCCAGGGCGTAGTCCCGGTCGGAGACGCCGTCGAGAGAGTTGCCCATGGGGCCGTCGAAGCCCAGGGCCTGGGCGGTCATAAAGCGGTCGATGGGATAGGTGGTTCCCGCCAGGGCGCCGCAGCCTAAGGGGCACTCGTTGAGCCGGGCGGCGCAGTCCTCCAGGCGCTGCACGTCCCGGCGGAACATGGCGCCGTAGGCCATGAGATGCTGTGCAAAGGAGATGGGCTGGGCCCGCTGGAGGTGGGTATAGCCGGGCATGACCGCCGTCTGATACTGCTTTGCCTGACGGCAGAGCACCGTTTCAAGCTCCAGGAGCTGCTCCACGATCACGCCGACCTGGGTGCGGACGTACATGCGGAAGTCCAGCGCCACCTGGTCGTTGCGGCTGCGGGCGGTGTGCAGGCGCTTGCCCGCCTGGCCGATGCGCGCCGTCAGCAGCGATTCCACATTCATGTGGATATCCTCGTTGTCGGCGGTGAATTCCACCTTGCCCGCCTCGATGTCCGCCAGGATATCCGCAAGGCCCTTGACGATGGCCTCCGTGTCCTCCCCGGAGATGATGCCGCACGCACCCAGCATCTTGGCGTGGGCCATGGAGCCGGTGATATCCTCCTTGTAGAGCCGCTGGTCAAAGTGGATGGAGGCATTGAAGTCGTTGACCAGTTCATCGGTCTCCTTTTGAAACCGTCCGCCCCATAATTTCATAGTGTTTCTCCTTTACACGCCGCCGCGCGGCAAAGTTGCCAGTTGGGAGGGGAGCTCTCTCCCCTCCCAATCCGTTTTCATTTACAGCTTGCCCTGCTCCCGCAGTGCCAGCACCGTGTCAGGCAGGCCCCAGAGGTTGATGAAGCCCGTGGCGTCGGCCTGGTTGTAGTCGCTTTCGTTGAACGTCACCAGCTGCTCGGAGTAGAGAGAGCAGGGAGAGGTGATGGAAGCGGTGATCATGTTGCCCTTGTAGAGCTTGAGCTTGACAGAGCCGGTCACATGCTCCTGGGTCTTGTCGGCAAAGGCGCTCAGGGCCTCCCGCAGGGGAGTGAACCACTTGCCGTTGTACACCAGATCCGCGAAGTCCACCGCCAGCTTTGCCTTCATGTGGGCGGTGTCCTTGTCGATGGTGATCATCTCCAGGCACTGATGGGCCTTGTAGAGGATGGTGCCGCCGGGCGTCTCGTAGACGCCGCGGTCCTTCATGCCCACCAGCCGGTTTTCCACAATGTCCAGCAGGCCGATGCCGTTCTCACCGCCCAGCTTGTTGAGCTTGCGGATGATATCGCTGGCCTTCATCTTTTCGCCGTCGATGGCCACGGGCACGCCCTTTTCAAAGTCCAGCGTCACATAGGTGGCCTTGTCGGGGGCGGCGACGGGGCTCACGCCCATCTCCAAAAAGCCGGGCTTTTCGTACTGGGGCTCGTTGGCGGGGTCCTCCAGGTCCAGGCCCTCGTGGCTCAGGTGCCAGAGGTTCTTGTCCTTGGAGTAGTTGGTCTCCCGGGAGATCTTCAGGGGCACGTTGTGGGCCTCGGCATAGTCGATCTCCTCGTCACGGCCCTTGATGCTCCACTCTCTCCAGGGAGCGATGATGGTCATTTCGGGAGCGAAGCGCTTGATGGCCAGCTCGAAACGCACCTGGTCGTTGCCCTTGCCGGTGCAGCCGTGGGCGATGGCGTCAGCCCCCTCGGCCTTGGCGATCTCCACCAGCTTCTTGGCGATGACGGGCCGGGCAAAGGCGGTGCCCAGCAGATACTGCTCGTAGCTGGCGCCCATCTTCATAGAGGGGATGATGACCTCATCCACCATCTCGTCGGTCAGGTCCGCGATGTACAGCTTGGAAGCGCCGGTCTTGATGGCCTTTTCCTCCAGGCCGTCCAGCTCGTCGTTCTGGCCTACGTCACCGGCCACGGCGATGATCTCGGGGTTGCCGTAGTTTTCCTTCAGCCAGGGAATGATGATGGATGTATCCAGTCCGCCGGAATAGGCCAGGACGATCTTTTTGATCTCTTTCTTGCTCTTCATGGTGTGTCCCTCCGTTGCGTTGTTTGTTGATGTATGAATTATACGTCTTATTTGAATAAATATGCAAGTGTCATCCTGCACAACTTTCTGTTTTGCTTTTAAGCAATTTTGCATGTTTTTACATATACTCCATAATATAGTAAATATTTTCACAATAATATGCATATTTTCAGCTTTTACAGGATAAGTATTCACCCTCCTCCACACAGAGGCGCACCAAACCGCCCTGTGTCTCATAGAATACCAGGCGGGGGCGTTCTCCCCCTCACGGGGCGGACGAATGCGATGCGTACAGAAAGGCGGCTTCTATGAAATCCTGTTTTCAGCAAACCCTTTATCTGGTACTGGGCGCACTGGCCATCGGCGTGCTGGTGTTCGCCCTGCTGTCCACCGGCGTACTGACTGTGGAGGCAGGCTCCACTGCTTCCAAGGTATTTTTCACCACCGCGGCGGCCATTTCCGCACTGGGCGGCCTGGCTCTGGCCTGCCGCGCCCTGCGCTGTGACTGCTCTCCGGCGCTGATCTGCGCCTGGCTGTGCTCCGCCCGCTGCGCAGGGCTGGGTGCCCTGGGCGGCCTGCTGACCGCGCTGGCGGCCTCTTTGGTGGCCTCCTCTGCGGTGCTGGTGAATGTGGGCGCCGCGCTGTGCCTGTTTTTCCTGACGCTGCTGCTGGGCAGCACCGTGTGCTTTTTGCAGCAGGAGGCCGCGGCCTACTGCTGCAATCAGAGCTGCTGCAATCCAAACTGCTGCAACCAAAACGGCTTTTGAACCAATAAAAATGCCCGGTGCGCTAAAGCGCACCGGGCATTTTTATTTCAGGCTCATACCATATTTTCCGGCCGGACGATCCGGTCAAATTCCTCCGCCGTCAAAAGGCCCAGGCTGAGCACCGCCTCTTTGAGGGTAGTTCCCTCCTCCAGCGCCTTCTTGGCGCACCGGGCCGCCGCCTCATAGCCGATCTTAGGTGTCAGGCAGGTGACCAGCATCAGCGAATTGCGCAGGTTCTCCTCCATCTTCTCCCGGTTGGGCACGATGCCCTCCACGCAGTAGACCCGGAAGGAGTCGCACACATCCGCCAGCAGCCGGGCCGAAAGCAGGAAGTTATAGGCCGACACCGGCAAGAACACGTTGAGCTGGAAGTTTCCCTGGCTGGCTGCCAGGCCCACGGCGGTGTCATTGGCCATCACCTGCACCGCCACCATGGTCACGGCCTCGCACTGGGTGGGGTTGACCTTGCCGGGCATGATGGAGCTGCCCGGCTCGTTTTCCGGGATGCGCAGCTCCCCCATACCGCAGCGGGGGCCGCTGGCCTCAAAGCGGATGTCGTTGGCGATCTTCATGAGATTGGCCGCCAAGGCCTTGAGCGCCCCGTGGGCAAACACCAGGGCATCCTTGCTGGTGAGGGCATGGAACTTGTTTTCATCCGGCCGGAACTCCATGCCCGTCAGGCGGCGCAGATGGCGGCAGACCATCTCATCGTAGCCTTTGGGGGCGTTGAGGCCCGTCCCCACCGCCGTGCCGCCGATGGCCAGGGCGCTCAGCTCCGTGAGCGCCAAGCGCAGCATCCGGCAGGGAGCCTCCACACCCTCCCGCCAGCCGGAGACCTCCTGGGAAAAGCGCAGGGGCGTGGCGTCCTGCAAGTGGGTGCGGCCGATGCGGATGAGATCCGGGTAGGACTCCTCCAGCGCCCGGAACGCCGCCGCCAGCCGCTCCGCCGCCGGCAGCACCTGCTCCGCCACCGCCATAGCGGCGGCGATATGCAGCGCGGAGGGATAGGTATCGTTGCTGGACTGGGAGGCGTTCACCTGGTCGTTGGGATGCAGGGGCACGCCCCGCTCCGTGGCCAGGTGGGCGATGACCTCGTTGACGTTCATATTGGTCTGGGTACCGCTGCCGGTCTGCCAGACCACCAGGGGGAACTCCCCATCCCACTGCCCGGCGCGGATCTCGGTACAGATCTGGGCGATGGTCTCCGCCTGCGCCGCCGTCAATTTACCGGCCTCGGCGTTGGCCCGGGCGCAGGCCTCCTTCAAATAGGCGAAGGCGGTGATGATCTCCTTGGGCTGGCGCTGACCGCCGATCTTGAAATGCTCGATGCTGCGCTGGGTCTGGGCGCCCCAGTGGTGCTCCGCCGGAACGGCGATGGCCCCCATGGTGTCGTGTTCCATCCGGGTATTCATGGCAAAGTCCCCCATCCGATGTAAGATGGTCCCATTATAGAAAAATTTTCTGTCTTTCGCAACGTTTTGCATAAATCTTCCCGCCGAACCGCCCGGAGCGCCAAAACGGAGGACGGCTGCGCCGTCCTCCGTTTCATGGAAGAGCTCCGCCCCTCAGGCAGCGGGCTCGTCCCGGCTGTATAGGCTCCCCAGCAGTGTCAGCAGCTGCGCCAGCTGCTCCGGGGAGGTGCCGTAGTCCCCGATCTGCGTGCCTGCCGGCAGGTTCCGGGCTGCAGTCTCCCGCGTCACCCAGGTATAGGACGTTCCGTCCGCCGACCAGGCCTGCACCCGCTGCACGTCCGGATACAGCGCCAGCAGCACTATGCCGCTGCGGGCCAGCTGCTCGTGCTGCATGGCCTGCTCCCAGACTCCCTCCCGGGTGAATCGCAGCGCCAGCAGCCCGCCCTCCAAAGAGGTGGTGAAGGTCCCCGCCAGGGACTCGTCTCCCCAGGGCCCCCGGAGCACCAGCTCCTCCATCGTCTCCTGGGCCGGGCGCGTCTGGGCCAGCGTATAAAGGGCCTCGGCCTGCGATGCCGTATGGTTTGCGCCCGGGGCGCCGCCGCTCCAGCCCAGGTATGCCAGAAGGTCCCGGATGCCCCCCGTGGTCTGCCCCAGGTCCCGCAGGTCCTCATAGCCCATGTTCCGGGCCCAGGCGTCGGGCTGGCTGCGCTCCAGATACACGGTCCGTTCCGTTCTGCCGCCATCCCCCGTCGCCCAGACAGGATAGGACCAGCGGACCTCCTGGAGATCGTCCGCCAGGGCCATGAGCAGCGCCCCCCGGGTCAGCATAGATGCATCCAGGATATTTTCATCGTAGGGTCCCGACTCGAACTCCACCACCAGTGCCCGCTCCTTGGAAAGACGGGTAAACGTATACTGACCCAGCATATCGGTCTCCAGCGCCTCCAGCAGCACTGCCGCATCGTCATCCCCCAGGGCGGGGGTGCGGAGCGCAAAGAGGGATGCGGCCAGATCCGTTCCGTCAAAGGCCTCCGTCCCCTGCTGGGAAGTGGCCAGCCGCAGCCGCACGCCGCCGCTGGTGAGAATGGGATCGCCCGATGCCGGGATGGCGGCGCCGCCGCCCTCTTTGTCGGAAAGGTAGATGGTCACCAGTGTGGCCCCGCCAGTCTCATCCAGGCTGAGCCTCTGTCTTGTCTGCCCGGTCATGGAACCCACCCCCGTATAGTGGGGCTGAGGCAGCGTCAGGCTCCAGCTCTCGCCCCGGAAGGAGGCCACCAGCGTATTGGAAAAGCCCCCCGCTTCGTCCCGGGGAACGTCCCAGTAGAGGGTGCCGGAGAACTTCCGCTCGCTCTGCTGGGTCAATTCTCCGCAGGTGAGCAGCCGGCTCTCCGTCCGGGTGCCGTAGGCATAGACATCAGCGTACAACGCCCAGGCCCGGATGGGCTCTTTCAGATCCCAGGACACTTCGATCATGGGTCCCGGAGCATTCAGCCGCACCCAGCTGCTGCCGGTCATGCCGTTGCCAAGGCACGCCGTCACCGCCAGCACCGCCGCAGCCGCCGCCAGAAACGCCATCCTGGGCGTGGCCTTTTTCCACGAGAGCACATGCTTTACCCGCCGGGCGGCATCGTGCTCTCCGAAGGCCAGCGCCGCGGGCATGGGCGCCGCGGCGGCATGGGCCACCAACGACAAGCTGTATCCCCGCTTGGCCTCGCTTCCCAGAAGCTCCAGCACCACCTCGTCGCAGCTCATCTCCATATCCCGGCAGAAAAGCACCCAGCAAAGCCACACCGCCGGATCCCACCAGTACACCGCCAGCAAGCACCACCCAAAAAGCTTCCACCAGGGGTCGCGGCGACGGATGTGGTGGCGCTCATGGGCCAGCACGTACGTGCGCTCGGTGTCATCCAGGTGCGGCGGCAGATAGATCCTGGGCCGCAGAAGTCCCAGCACGAACGGCGTGGGCACGGCGCCGCAGGTCCACACCTCTCCTCCCTCCGAGACGGCCTCACGCACCGTCCGCCGCAGGCGCACCGCGCTGACCACGCCCCAGGTCAGCACCGCCAGCATGCCCAATACCCACAGCACGGCGCACCAGGGAAGCGCCGCCTCCCAGAAAGAAGGCTCCGCTGCCTCCGACACCACGGCGGTGCCGTTCATGGCAGCGGGCGGCACTGCGGCAACGGTCGGCGCCGTATCCACCAGAGCGCGCACGGCGCCGCTGCCCACGGTGCCGGTGGCCTCCCCCACCGTGCGGACGCCCGGCAGATTGAAAAGGCTCCAAAGCCTTGCCACGCTCACCGGGCAGGCAAGCCGGAACCCCACCGCCAGCCACAGGGCATAGCGGTACCGGGCCGGTGCGCGGCCCAGCGCCGCCCGGACGGCCAGCACCAGGGCCATCACCGGCAGCGCCGCCACCGCCATGGACAAAAGCCGGGAAAAGACCGCCGTCAAAGCCGCCATGTTCACCCCTCCTCATATTGGTCGATGAGCCGCCGCAGTTCCTCCGCCTCCTGCCCGGTCAGCTTCCGCCCACCCATAAAGGCGGTGAGGAACCCGGGCAGAGAGCCGCCGAAGGCCTTTTCCACAAAGGCCTCCGCCGCATCCCCCGCCACTGTCTCCCGGGGCACGGCGGAGGAGACCGTGCTGTTTTCATTTTTCAAAACGCCTTTTTCGCACAGCTTTTTCAATACCGTGTAGGTAGTGGACTTCTTCCACCCCAGTTCCCCGGCGCAAAGGCGCACCAGTTCCCCGGAGCCCACCGGCTCCGCCGCCCACACCACCTGTAAAAACCGGTACTCACTGTCGCTGAGATGATACTGCTCCATGACCATATCTCCTTTGCAGGTCTATAAATATAGACTTCCTTTCCGTCTCCAGTCTATAATAATAGACCAGCATTGTCAAGAAAAACCGGGACGCATCAGCGTCCCGGTTTTCGATCGATTCAGGCAGCGTGATAGAGATCCAGCAGATTCAGCAGCGCGGCAGAAGAGAGGTAGGTGACGCCCGCTTCCTTGAGGCAGGTGCCGTAGACCTCGTAGGTCTGGCCGTCCGCGTCCACGCCGTTGATGGCGCCGCCGGGCATGGCGGTGAACACCGTGCGCTCGCCCTGGGTGACCACGGCGCCCCGGGCGGCATCCCACCGGACGGTATAGCCCAGCGCCTCCGCCACGGCCCGGATGGGCAGCAGCGTGCCGTCGGAGTCGGTGGTCTTGGCCTTCTGGTTCACCACGGCACCGTTGACGGACACCGTGCCGTCCTCCGTCCAGGAGACATAGCCGGCATAGTCATAGGGGAATACCATCACCCGGGTGATCTCCCCGCCCATGTCCTTCCACACCAGGATGCGGGTGCCGGGGATCAGGTCCTCCAGCCGGACGATGTTCTTGGTGAGATACGGCGTCAGCTCCGCCTTGTCGGTGATCTTGAGCACCGTGCCGTCGGTGGCGGTGACCTCCGTCCAGGTCAGGGCCGGAGGCGGATAGATGGCGATCATGGCCTGGGGCGTCACGGCAGAGATCTCATAGAACTGGGGCACGCCGTAATCGGCGGGGATATTGCCCAGCACCAGGATGGCCGTGGCCTGAGGCGGCAGGCTCATGGTCATGGCATTGCCCACCCAGGCGTAGATGGTGTCGCCGTCTTTCAGACTGGTAATGTCCATGGGCTCGCCGGTGACGGCATCCAGGCAGAGGATAGACTCACCGTGGAGGATCACCTCATGGAGCGGATCATTTTCGTTGGAGTTCTGTACCAGCATGCCGCCGTTCTCCAGCCAGGTCAGTGTGCCCCAAACCCGGACGGGACCCTGGTTTGCAGCCGGAGCGGACTCACTCTCCGCGGCCAGGGCAGGCAGTGTCAGCAGTGCCGCGCACAGCAGCAGGGAAACACATTGCAAAAGTCTCTTCTTCATAGGCACTCATCCTTTCCAAACTCGTGTAAAGCAGCGATTTCTCTGCTCTTTGCTCTTTTGGACGGGGCACACGCAAAAAAGTTCCTCTCTTTCAGGAAATTTTTTGCTGTAAAAAAAGCGCCCGGGCAGAAAGCCCGGACGCTTGGTTTTTTATTTCTTGCCGTGGAGCGCCTTCATACGCTTTTCGTGGTCCAAAATGGCCTTGCGCATCCGCAGGCTCTTGGGCGTCACTTCCAGCAGCTCGTCGTCCGCCAGGAACTCCAGGCACTGCTCCAGGCTCATCTGCCGGGGCGGCGTCAGACGCAGGGCGTCATCAGAGCCGGAGGCGCGGGTGTTGGTCAGCTGCTTTTTCTTGCAGACGTTGACGGTCATATCCTCGCTGCGGGGGTTGACGCCGATGATCATGCCGCCGTAGACGGGCACGCCGGCGCCGATGAACAGCGTACCGCGCTCCTGGGCGTTGTACAGGCCGTAGGTAATGGACTCACCGGTCTCGAAGGAGATCATGGAGCCGTTGCCGCGGCGGGAGATCTCGCCCTTGTAAGGCGCGTAGGAGTCGAACACGGAGGCCATGATGCCCTCGCCCTTGGTATCGGTGAGGAACTCATTGCGGTAGCCGAACAGGCCCCGGGCGGGGATCAGGAACTCGATCTTCATCCGGTCGCCCAGCGGGGTCATCTCCAGCATGTCCGCCTTGCGCTGGCCCAGCTTTTCGATGACGGAGCCCACGCAGTCGCCGGGCACGTCCACCACCAGCCGCTCGATGGGCTCGCACTTGACGCCGTCGATCTCCTTGTACAGCACGCGGGCAGGAGACACCTGGAACTCATAGCCCTCCCGGCGCATGGTCTCGATGAGGATGGACAGGCTCATCTCGCCGCGGCCGGCCACGTTGAAGGCGGTCTCCTTGTCGGTATCGGTGACCTTCAGGGAAACGTCCTTGAGCATCTCCCGGTACAGACGCTCCCGCAGCTGACGGGAGGTGACGAACTTGCCCTCCTTGCCGGCAAAGGGAGAGTCGTTGACGGAGAAGGTCATCTCCATGGTGGGCGCGCTGATCTTTACAAAGGGCAGCGCCTCCACGCAGTCCACGGCGCAGATGGTGTCGCCGATGGTGATGTCGCCGATGCCGCTCATGGCGATGATGTTGCCGGCGGTGGACTCGGTGACCGCCTTGCGGCCAAGGCCGTCGAACTCATAGATGGCGGTGGCCTTGGCCTTGCGCAGCACGGCCTCGGGGTCGTGATAGTTGCAAACGGCGATCTCCTGGTTCTGCTTCAGGGTGCCCCGCTCGATGCGGCCGATGGCGATCCGGCCCACGAACTCATTGTAGTCGATGGAGCTGACCAGCATCTGGAAGGGCTGATCCGTATCCGCCTCGGGAGCAGGGATATACTCCAGGATGGTCTCGAACAGCGGCGTCAGGTCCTCGCCCACCACGTCGGGAGAGTAGGAAGCGGTGCCGTTGCGGCCGGAGCAGAACAGCATGGGGGAATCCAGCTGCTCGGGGGTGGCGTCCAGGTCCATCAGCAGCTCCAGCACCTCGTCCACCACCTCGTGGATGCGCTGGTCGGGCCGGTCGATCTTGTTGACCACCACGATGACCCGGTGGCCCAGCTCCAGAGCCTTGGAGAGCACGAAGCGGGTCTGGGGCATGGGGCCCTCCGCAGCGTCCACCAGCAAAATGACGCCGTTGACCATCTTCAAAATACGCTCCACCTCGCCGCCGAAGTCGGCGTGGCCCGGGGTGTCCACGATGTTAATCTTCACATCCTTATACTGGATGGCAGTGTTTTTGGCCAGGATGGTGATGCCGCGCTCCCGCTCCAGGTCGCCGGAGTCCATGACCCGGTCCACCACCTCCTGGTTTTCCCGGTACACGCCGCCCTGCTTGAGCATCTCGTCCACCAGGGTAGTCTTGCCGTGGTCGACGTGGGCGATGATGGCAACGTTTCTCAAATGTTCATTCTGCATAAATGCGCGTCCCTTCTTTTTCGGTTAAAGGCGTTTTGCCTGTGATTCACATACAGCTCATTATTATAATCTGCCCATCGGCTTATTTCAAGTAAAACATTCGATTTTCCACGTATTTTTCCCAATTTTCTCTTCCATTGCCGATCCCGGGTCCCCAGTTATTTTTTTCACCAAAGAAGTGCGTCCGCAGACGGCGATTTTTAGTCTTTCGTACATTGACATATGTCCGCCGTACAGCCTATAATGGGGATGCTGCGGCGGAAGCGGTGCCAGCACCGCACGTTCCCCCGCAAGTACCGTGGTTCGCTGGAACCACCCCCAGGAGGCACACCCGTCATGTATCAGATCAAGACCTTCAACAAGATCTCCCCCGTGGGCCTGGGCCGCTTTGACCCGGAGCATTATACCGTCAGCGACAGCTGCAGCAATGAGGACGCCATCGTGGTCCGCTCCGCCAAGCTGCTGGACTATGCATTTTCCCCCAACCTGCTGGCTATCGCCCGGGCAGGCGCGGGTGTCAATAATATTCCCCTGGACCGCTGCTCCCAATCCGGCATCGCCGTGTTCAATACGCCCGGCGCCAACGCCAATGCCGTCAAGGAGCTGGTTCTGTGCGCCATGCTCATCGGTTCCCGGGATGTGGACGGTGCCATCCGCTGGGTGCGCGACCAGGTGGACGCGGGTATCGATGTGACCACTGTGGTGGAAAAGGGCAAGTCCGCCTTCATCGGCCCCGAGATCTATAAAAAGACGCTGGGCGTCATTGGCCTGGGCGCCATCGGCTCTCTGGTTGCCAACGTGGCGCTGTCCATGGGTATGGACGTCTACGGCTATGACCCCTTCCTCTCCGTGGACAATGCCCTGCGGCTGGACCGCCATATCCACGTGGTGAAGGATATTCGGGAGCTTTACAAGCGGGCAGACTACGTAACTGTCCACATTCATTACACACCTCAGACGGAAAAGATGATCGACGCCGACGCCATTTCCTCCATGAAGCGGGGCGTCCGCTTTATCAACCTGGCCCGGGGCGAGATCGTGGATGACGATGCCATGCTCTCCGCGCTGGATACGGGCAAGGTGGCCGCGTATATCACCGATTTCCCCAACAATCGCATCGTCAAGGCACCCCACGTGATCGCCATGCCCCATCTGGGCGCCTCCACGCCGGAGAGCGAGCAGAACTGTGCGGTCATGGCAGTGGATGAGCTGCGGGACTATCTGGAAAACGGCAACATCCGCAACTCCGTCAACCTGCCCAATGTGACGCTGGAGCGCAGCGGTGTCATGCGCCTTTGCGTGATCCACCGCAACATTCCGGCCATGCTGGCCAACATCACCACCCTGCTGGCCAAGGACGGTGCCAACGTGGAGAACCTGAGCAACAAGTCCAAGGGCGACTATGCGTACACGCTGGTAGACCTGAACACCCGTGTGGACGATTCCGTGATCGAGGATGTCCGCAATCTGGCCAACGTGGTACGGGTGCGGGTGATCTGACCCAGACGTTTCTCCGATTGACAGACAACCCAGAAACGGGTACAATGGGCATTGCCCCTTGTACCCGTTTTTCATACGCCCCCGTAGCTCAGTTGTATAGAGCGACCGCCTCCTAAAAATCGAATCGTTCGAATCCTGGAGCCCTGTAAAATTGAATATTTTCTGTATAAGCCCCCGTAGCTCAGTTGGATAGAGCGGTCGCCTCCTAAGCGACAGGCCACTGGTT
>PPYE01597318.1_pt1 | contig 44295 bp, 42 predicted proteins | sample 1559881 | NCBI WGS metagenome assembly PPYE01 (sample SAMN08240022, study PRJNA423297) | Human gut metagenome, whole genome shotgun sequencing project.
TCGCTGAACAGGGCTACCAGCGCCGAAAGCGGCGCCTGTCCGCGTTGGATATTCCCCTCAAAAAAGCTTACCAGCTTTAGGCCGAACACGCCCTCGCTGCCCAGATGGCCGGATTTGATATCCATATCCGCCGCCCTGGGTGAAAAATCATGAAACACCAGCGGGAATACCGCCGCCTCGCCCTGTGCCTTGGCCAGATAGGCCCGCTGCACCCCCGCAAGCACATCGTCCAGCGAGAGCACCTTGTGCAGTTCGGCTGCACCAAGCACCCGGATGTCTGCCATATAAACACGCCCTTCTCTGTGCGCGGCACACCGGAAGACAGGCCGCGCAGCCCTTATTTGAGAAAAGCATACCGCATACACGGCCCCGCGTCCATGTGCGGCAGGCCAAACAAGCGGCACTCTGTTTGGAAAAATTACAAATCTCCATGCAGGAAGGCACACAGATAAAGCTGTTCATAAAAGGCCTTATCCTCCGCACCCTCGCCGCACAAAAGCACTTTCGCCTTCTGCATGCGGTAGCGCACCGTATTCGGATGCTGAAACAGGCGCTTTGCCGCCAGCGCGGCATCGCCATGGCAGCGCGCATAGCACAGTGCTGTCTCATACAGGGCCGTGGCGTTTTTTTCGTCATAGCTGCGCAGAGTGCCCAGCCACGCGCTGCAAAAGCGCTGAACATACCAATCCTGCTGTGCCGCCGCGCAAAGGGCCTGCACACCCATGGCCGCATATTCCGCGGCAGGCAGGCCCTGCGCCTGTGCATAGCGCGCGGCGCGCACGCTTTCTTCCATAGCGCGGCCCGCACAGGCAAGCGGCAGAGCCTCGCTTGTGCCCACTGCCGCCGCGCACAGGGCGCCGGGCGGCATGCCCGCCCGCCCTGCGGCACACAGCAGCACCAGCATGCCGCCGAAACGGAACGCGGCTCCGCCGCAGGCGGCCTCCCAGTGGGCCGCAGCCTCAAGCCACGCGCCGGCGGCCGCCTGCCCGGGAAGGGCGCACGCCGTGCACTGAACCTGGGGTGGCGCCGCGCCAAGCAGGCGCTGGGCCAACCGCTCGCAGCGCGCAGGCTGCTGCTCGCGCGCAAGGCGGGCCGCCAGCCTGTCCTTTTTTTCAAACGCCGCGCTCTGCCCCAGCATGCCCTTCACGGCGGCGATCACATCCTCCAGATATACGCCGTCGTATAACAAAAGCGCCGTGCCTGTCCGTTCCGCCATAGCGCACACCTGCGGAGGGAATTCGCGGATGAATACCGTCTTTACAGCAATGGCCGTGACGCCGCGGCGCATCAGCCCCTCCATGGCCTGCCACGCAAGGGCAGGCTGCCCTTTTGCAAACAGCATGGTGCTCAGCACAAGCTCGTCCCTGTAAAAATTAGCATAGCTGCCCTGCGTGGGCTCATAATCCAGAAAAGCCACATTGGCCACGCCGCGGGCAAGGCCGCCGCGCCCTGCCACACAGCGCATGCCGCACAGCGCCGGGTGGCGCAGCACCGCCTCCAGGCTCAGCATGGCAAGCCCCCCTTCCTGTATTTGTTTTATTGTAGTTTTATTGTATTGTACCATGCGGGCGGCACATAGAAAAGGCCCGGCGGGAAGTCCCCGCCGGGCCCTGCGCTACGCAGCCCGGGCCGCGTTCAACGCGCTTTTGTTCGAATTTCCTCCAGAATTTGCGCTTCGAATTCCTCCAGCCGCTTCACACCGCCGTTTTCCTCTTTGCGCGCACGCACAGAGACTGTGCCGTCCTCCATCTCCTTTGCGCCCACAACCAGCATATAGGGCACCTTTTGAAGCTGGCCCTCGCGTATTTTATAGCCCATTTTTTCATTGCGGCAGTCTGCTGAGGCGCGCACGCCCGCAGCCTCCAGCCTTTGGGCCACTTGGCGCGCATAGGCCTGGTGCGCCTCGGCAATGGGGATGACGCGCACCTGCTCGGGCGCCAGCCAGGTGGGGAATGCACCCGCAAAATGCTCGATGAGAATGCCGATAAAGCGTTCAATGCTGCCGAACACCACACGGTGTATCATCACCGGGCGGTGCTTGAGGCCGTCCTCCCCGGTATATTCCAGTTCAAAGCGTTCGGGCAGCTGCATATCAAGCTGAATAGTGCCGCACTGCCAGGTGCGGCCGATGGCGTCCACAAGGTGGAAATCCAGCTTCGGGCCGTAGAAGGCGCCGTCGCCCTCATTCACCGTGTATTCGCGCCCCAGCTCTTCCAGCGCGCCGCGCAGGCCGTCCGTGGCGTGCTGCCACGCCGCCTCATCGCCCAGATGGTCCTCCGGCATGGTGGAGAGCTCGATATGGTATTCGAAGCCGAACAGGCTGTACACCTGGTCTATCAGCTTCACCACGCCCTTGATTTCGTCCTTTATCTGTTCAGGCGTCATGAAGATATGCGCATCGTCCTGCGTGAAGCAGCGCACGCGCATCAGCCCGTGCAGCGCACCGGAGAGCTCGTGCCGGTGCACAAGACCCAGTTCGCCCATGCGCAGGGGCAGGTCCCGGTAAGAGCGGGGCTTTGTCTGGTACACCAGCATGCCGCCCGGGCAGTTCATGGGCTTGATGGCAAAGTCCGTGTCGTCAATGACCGTGGTGTACATGTTCTTTTTGTAGTGGTCCCAGTGGCCGCTGCGCTCCCACAGGGCGCGGTTGAGCATGACGGGGGTGCTGATCTCCTGATAGCCTGCGGCACGGTGGATCTGGCGCCAGTAGTCGATGAGCTCATTTTTCAAAATCATGCCTTTGGGCAGGAAGAACGGAAAGCCGGGGCCCTCTTCCATCAGGGTGAACAGCTCCAGCTCTTTGCCAAGGCGGCGGTGGTCACGCTTTTGCGCCTCTTCCAGCATTTTCAGATATTCCTCAAGCTGGCTTGCCTTGGGGAAGGCGATGCCGTACAAACGGTCCAGGCTGTCGCGCTGGGCGTCGCCGCGCCAATAGGCGGCGGCCACCTTCAAAAGCTTCACGGCCTTCAGTGCGCCGGTGCTCATCAGGTGCGGGCCGGCGCACAGGTCGGTGAAATCACCCTGCGTGTATATGCTGAGCTGCCAGCCCTTTTCGGCATATTCCTCCAGCAGTTCCAGCTTATAATCCTGCCCGGCGAACAGTGCGCGCCCCTCCTCCGCCGTAATGAAGCGTTTTTCCACCGGAAGGTCTGCCTTGATAATCTTCTTCATTTCGGCCTCGATGGCGTCGAAATCGCCCGTGGTAAGCGGACGGTCTGCCTTGATGTCGTAATACCAGCCGTTTTCCAGCGCCGGGCCGATGCCGAACCTCGCCCGCGGAAACAGGTGCTGCACGGCCTGCGCCATCACATGTGCAGCCGTGTGCCAGAAGGCGTGCTGGCCCTCAGGCGAATCGAAGGTCATAATCTCCAGCGTGCAGTCCTTTTCCAGCGGCGTGCGCAAATCACACGCCTCGCCGTCCACCTTGGCGGCACAGGCCGCCTTATAAAGCCCCGCACCGATGCTTTTCGCCACCTCGGCAGCAGTGATGCCCGCCTCGAACTGCCTTTTATCGCCCTTTAATGTCACTTGTATCATGCTTTGCCCCTTTCTCCAGCCCTTTTCAAACCGGCTGAAAACAAAAATGCCCATCCCGCACCAATGCGCACGGGATGAGCAGGAAGCCCACGGTTCCACCCGAATTATATTACCACTTGTTATAAAATGTAAAAATAAACAAACAGCAATATCACTCTTGCCGGCTGTAACGGGCCGTGCCCGGCAGGGGTTCGCCCCCGCACTCTGCGGTGGTAGGAACAATGCCGGCGCAAGACCGCTTGCAGCCCGAAGGCGGCCCTCTCTGTGTGCGCGGAAAACAAAGCCCTGTGTCCGCTTCTGCGTTTTTACGGGATGTCCTTTATGAAAGGATACACCCGGCGCTTGCGGTTTGTCAACGGTATATGTCACAAAGAGGTAACAATTTCTTGACAATTTTGTGAACGAACGATACAATATAACATGTGATTATATGTAATATTGAGGCAGCCTGCTGAAAAAGGCGGGCTGGCCTTTTACTTCATTCGTAAATAGAACGGTTTTTCATGCTCGCTTTGGGCTGCCCTCATATTACTTTTATTCATCAATTTTGAACTGAATAGGAGTGGACCCCATCTTATGTTACCATTGTTACTGCCGCTGTGGCTGGTGATCATTGGGATCATGGCCATACTGGCCGCCGGGTGCGTAGTGGGCTTTTTTCTGGGCGAAAGCCACCGCAAAAAGGTGGCTGAGGCAAAAATAGGCAGCGCGGAAGAAGAAGCCCGAAGGCTTGTGAACGACGCCGTGAAAACGGCGCAGCAAAAACGCAAGGAAGCCCTTGTGGAGGCGAAGGACGCCGCCCTCCAGATGAAAACGGAGGCCGACAAGGAGATAAAGGAACGCCGCAACGAGCTGTCCCGCCAGGAGCGCAGGCTGGACCAGAAGGAAGAAGCGCTGGATAAAAAGGTTTCCGCGATGGAGCAGAAGGAGGAAGACCTCCGCAAGCGCCAGGAGCTGGCCGAGGCCCGGCTGAACGAGGTGGAGCAGCTTCGCCTGCGTGAAATGGAAAAGCTGGAGACCATTGCCGGCCTTTCCACGGAAGACGCCAAGCAGCTGCTTTTGTCGAAGCTGGACGAGCAGCTTGCCCACGAGAAGGCCATGCACATTGCCGCATATGAAACACAGACAAAGGACGAGGCCGAGACAATGGCGCGCGAGCTGATCAGCCAGGCTATTGCCCGCTGCGCGGCAGACCATTCCAGCGAGGCCACCGTTTCGGTGGTGGCCCTGCCCTCGGATGAAATGAAGGGCCGCATCATCGGCCGCGAGGGGCGCAATATCCGCGCACTGGAAACGGCCACCGGCGTAGACCTCATCATCGATGACACGCCTGAGGCCATCACGCTTTCCAGCTTTGACCCCGTGCGCCGCGAAATTGCCCGCATGACGCTGGAGCGCCTGATCAGCGACGGGCGCATCCACCCGGCGCGCATTGAAGAGACGGTGGACAAGTGCCGCCGCGAGCTGGAGCTTGCCATGAAGCGCGAAGGCGAAAAGGCAGTGATGGACGTGGGCCTGCACGGCCTGCATCCGGATATTGTGAAGCTGCTGGGCCGCCTGCGCTACCGCACCAGCTACGGCCAGAATGTGCTGAACCATTCGCTGGAGGTGGCCTATCTCTCCGGCATCATGGCCGCAGAGCTCGGTGTAAATGTCACTCAGGCAAAGCGCGCCGGCCTGCTGCATGATATCGGCAAGGCGCTGGACCACGAGATCGAAGGCAGCCACATCTCCATCGGCGTGGATATTGCCAAGAAGTATAAAGAGAACCCCGCCATTGTCCATGCCATTGAGGCGCATCACGGCGATGTGGAGGCAAAAACGCCTCTGGCGTTCATTGTGATGGCGGCGGACGCCATTTCCGCCGCACGCCCCGGCGCGCGCAAAGAAAACCTCGAAAGCTATATCAAGCGTCTGGAGAGCCTGGAGGAGATTGCCAACAGCTTTGAGGGCGTGGAGACGAGCTTTGCAATTCAGGCAGGCCGTGAGGTGCGCATCATGGTGAAGCCGGACGCCATCACGGATGACCAGCTTGTCATTCTGGCGCACAGCATCTCCCGCAAAATAGAGGACGAGCTGGATTACCCCGGCCAGATCAAGGTGAACGTCATCCGCGAATCCCGCGCGGTGGAATATGCCAAATAAGCAGCAGTTTCAAAAAGCGCAGCCTGTAAACAGGCTGCGCTTTTCTTCTTTTTCTGCGGTACGGCATTTCTCTCGCGCAAGCCCGCCGCCTCATGGCTGCCGGGTGGCGCCATCAGAGGAAAGAGACGCCAGATATTCGTCCACCTGACGGCGCGTGCGAAGGCGAATGCCCTTTTTTGCCGCGGCAAGGTGTTCCTCGTGTTTGGCACGCTGGGCTTTTGTGCGCCCCTTGTGCATGATCCACCAGAAGAATTCCGCGTCTAATTTTTCTTCGCATCCCAGCGAGGGCCGCGCCTTTCCCCTGTACTTCCGCCAGCGGTGCAGGCAGGCGGCCAGGCAGGGCACGCGTGCGAAATCCAGAAAAATGCACGTATCCGCCATGGCGAACCGCTGCGGGCACACGCGGGCATAATTGCCGTCTATCACCCATCCCTCGTTCTGCTCCAGAAATTTCTGTACAAGGGCGTTCTGCTCTTCCAGGCTGCGCTCGTTCCAGTTTCCATAGAACTGCACCGCGTCCAGATGCAGCACCGGCAAGCCATACAGTTCCCCCAGGCGCCGGGCCAGTGTGGATTTTCCGCTTCCCGAATAGCCGATGATTTGAATTCGCACGGTTGGCCGCCCCCCTTTTCTGATGTATTTATCAGTATAACACTGTCGTTTTCCAGCCGCAATTACCGTCCTTATCAGGCAGGCATATATATTTTATCCGGGGTATCCAAGGTAGTTCATAGTAAGAGGGGCCGTTTTTTCCATGGATACACGGCACACCACAATGCTGCCGCCGCCCGCAACACCGCCGGAGTCTGCGTTCTGAAACTCAAAATCCTGCCCCAGCGCCACGGTCCATTCCGGGAGCCCGCCCCTGCACAGGGCAAGCGCAAGCGTGCCAGCCTGCACACAGTCGCTGTATTCATACTCATAGCGGTAGCTACCGTTTTCCAGTGTGATATGCCCGCCCGGGCCGTCCGTGGCCTCCAGACGCCAGCCCGCAGTGTTTTGCCCTATGGGCTCCCATACGCCCACCAGTGCAGACCCCACATAGTAATAGGAGACGCCGCTGCCCCTGTCTCCAAAGGTGGCAATATACTGGTGTGTGCGCCCGTCCTCGCCTTCATAGGTGGCCGTGCATACATCGCCGGTAAGCCACTGTAATTTTAAGCTGCCCTGCACCGTATAAGGAAACTGCTGTGCACGAAAACCACGCAGGTGAAGCGCTTTGCCCGTCACAGGGTTTTTGTAGAACACGGCCAGCCGAAGCGAAGGGGAAAGGCTGGCCCGAAGCCCCGCCCCGTAAGCCGCCGCGCCCAGCGCCGCCGCCAGCGCAAGCACCAAAAGCACGGCGCGCAGCGGGCGCGGCAGGCGGCGGCGCAGGGGCGCCTGCCCATGCTTCCAGCGCACCTGCGGCGTATGGAAGCGCAAATGCCGGACCAGAGCTTGAAACTGCTCTGCCTCCAGCGCGTCCCCCGGCACCGGCAGGGCGCGCCGTCCCCAGAACAGGCACAGCCCCTGCGGGCCCTGCCACGCATCCGTGATGCCAGCATAGGCAAGACGGGCGCTTTCACCCGGGCTCTGCAGCAGCACATTGTCTTCCCAAAACTGCGCGCTGCGCCCCCCGGCCCTGCGCGCGGCCGCGCGCAGGCTCAGGCGCGACAGGGCCCCGAAAAATACCTCTGCCCCATACAGTACGGCCAACGCACCCTCCACAGCTGCCAGTGCATACAGGCCGGTATCGCCGCGGCGCCCGGCCAGCCACAGCACGGCTGCGCCAGATAGAACCAGCAGTGCAAACAGCATACGCACCACCCAGCGCCGCCGGGCAGTATGCCGCCCGGCGCAGGCCGCCAGAGCACGCGCCTGCGGGGTAAGGATATCCGCCACACAGAACAGGGGTCCCTGCGGTGCCTTTTTCTCAAGGCCGGACACAGGGACTTGCGCAGCCCTCAGGTTTTCAGGCGCCTGCGGCTGCTCCACGGCCGCCTCGCCTGCCAGCAGCTCGTCCACACTTACCCCCAGCGCCGCAGCCAGCTCCGGCAGGGCGGTAATATCCGGCAGGCCAAGGCCCCGCTCCCACTTGCTCACCGCCTTGTTTGTCACACCCAGCACCTGCGCAAGCTGCTGCTGCGTCATTTCCATCGCTTTCCGGCGTGCTGCCACAAAAGCGCCTATTTTTTCACTGTCCATGCAAATACTGCCTCCCTTTGGCGTACGGCCCGGCGCACACAAAAGCTGTGCGCCGCCGCTCGGCTTCTCCAACTTACCACACACCCCGCCAGCCGGACAATACACAGCCTGTGGAAGCCGTGTCTACGCAGCGTAGAACGCCTCTGCCGCCGCGTGTCTGCAGGCAAAGAATCTGCGAAAAACAGGCCTGCACTTTCAAAAATCAGTCAAGGCAAAAAATATTCCCGTCAGGGCGCTCCTCCCTGCTTTCATGCAGAAGAGCAGCACCGCAGCCGCGGCGATAGCCTTGTGCATGCCTCCCCGGAGCCTGTTACCGTGGGCCGGACCTATAACCAACACGGGCCCGCCTGATGCTTTTCTTCTACTGCCTGGATAAGCGCAGAGGCTTCCGCCAATTTTCTTATCGCCCACCACTTTTTACCCGTCTTTGCTTTGCATGTCCATTTTGGAAGTATAGTATCAGCGTAGAAAGCCAACAGCGCCCAGCCGGTGCCACAGGGGGGCTGGCAAGGCCGCAGGGCGATGGCTGGCTGACGCCAGCCGGGCCTGAGAACGCAGTCAGCGCCCGTCTGTGACTCCGGCTGGGTCCGGCGGGATTTTCAGGCGCGCGGCAGCACCGCTGGCAGTATTATCCTCCTTGCCTTCCGTCAGGAAAGCGGCGCCGTCTGCTCTGCCTTGCCAGCGATACCGCCGCGCGCCTGAAAACCGCTGTTACCTCTGTGCACTGATACTATCGAAAGCCTTTGATCTCACTGGCACTTCCGGCGATTTTTGTTTACAGGAAAAGCCCCATGCCAAGCCTGACGGCTTTCATGGGGCTTGCAAGCTCTCTATACGCTGAACAGCAGGGCCCGTGCTTTTTGCATGGAAAACAGCGTTTTTCGCACAGGCAGACACACCTTTATTCCTGCGGTTTTTCCTCGTCGTCTGGCTGCGGGGCATCCTCGTCATCGGCCTCTGGCTCATCGCCCTTCACGCTGGCCAAGGCATCTTTCGCCTGCGTCAGAAGGCTGTCGGCCCCGGCTTTCACCTTCTCCAGCATCTCAGGCGCATCCTCAGCCACTTTATGGGCCACACTGGCCCCCGCGCTCACCACGGCTCTGCCGGCCTCCACAATGGCCTTGCCAGCCTCACTGAGAGACCCAGCCAGTTCATCTGTATCGATGCCCGCTTTTCCGGCAGCCTCCTTCACCTTGCTTTTGGCAGCGCCTGCAGCGTCTGCGGCCTGTTCCTTTATCTCGTGCGCCGCATCTTCTGCAGCTTCCACAAGGTCTTCCTTTACCTCCTGCAGCGTGGGTTGCGTCTGGGCCCCGGCCGGCTGTTCATCGGGCGGCACCGGGGCCTCAGCCTCTTCCGCCGCCTTGTTCTCGGAATATTTCTGCGCTACCTTCACGGCGGCCGCAGCACCAGCCGCAGCTATGCCAATCCCAAATAATTTTCCCCAAAATCCCATGTTCCTTCGCTCCTGTCTTCAAATTGGAATATACCGGGTTTTCCGCCGGCAGCAACAGAAGGCACCTGAAGCACCCGCTGTCTTACCGGCATCTTATCTTCATTATAGCCACTCTTATACGGTTTGCAAGCAAAAACGCCATTTCAAACATGGACTTTTTGTAAATTCTGCCCAAACCAGCATCTTTCGGACTTTTTCTTCTTACTGCTGGCTTCGTAACGGAATCATACAGTTCTTGACATCGCCTCAACATTTGCTATACTGTACATAAATATTGGAATGGATTCCATCTTCTGAAGGGAAGCGCTGTTATTGGAAAAGGGAAAGGCCGTGCGCCTGTTGGACGTAGCCCGGCATGCCGGTGTGGGGGTAGGTACTGCGTCCCGTGTGCTGAACCATGAACCGGGCGTCAGCGAGGAAAAACGGCAACGCGTATTGTGCGCCATTGAAGAGCTTGGTTACCGTCGAAATGCCATTGCGCGCAGTTTAAAAGTAAACCGCACCAAAACTTTGGGCGTGGTAATTCCTGATATCGCCAACGAGTTTTATTGTGAAATTGTGCGCGGCGCCGAAGACGCTGCGCGCAGCGAACATTACAATATCATTCTGTGCAGCACCGACAGCCGCCCCGCCCAAGAACTCAACACCATCACCATGCTGGCAGAAAAACAGGTAGATGGGGTGATTATGCTTTCCTATGATTGCTGCCTGCAGACGCTGGACGCCCTGAAGAATTCCGGCCTTCCCACTGCACTTATTTCTACGTTATGCACAGATGATGCTTTCATTACCATCAACATCTCAAACTTTGACGCGGCTTATCAGGCGGTAGAGCATCTCATCAGCCTAGGCCATCGCTCTATTGCCATGCTGGCCGGGCCGCCAAGCGACATTGATGGTGGTGAAAATCGTCTGCTTGGTTACCGCGCCGCGCTGGCGGCCCATGGTCTTCAACGGCTGGACCCTGCTGAGACTCTGGTGGTGCCTAGCAATGCCTACACCTATGAGGCAGGGTATGCCTGTACCCGGAAGCTTTTGGCTACACAGCGCGTGTTCACCGCTGTATTTGCTGCAACAGACCACATGGCCGTAGGCTGTGTGAAGGCTTTGTGGGACAACGGCCTGCGTGTTCCAGAGGATATTTCCGTGATTGGCTTCGACAATCTTTCTATCACAGGTTATTCCACTCCGCCTATCACCACTGTGAACCAGCCCCGCTATGAGATGGGCCGCCTTGCCGCGCAGAAAATCTGCCGTGTGCTAGCCGGGCAGGAAGTGGAACAGCGCCATATCACGCTTCACCACAATATCGTGTACCGCGCATCTACCGCAGTACCTGGCAGGCTAAAACGATATATCCCACAAGCTGGAGAAATTTAAAAACGAGCGCTAATTTCGCCATAATATGGAATTTTATTTTTTCTCTTGTGTATTTCCCCCATATTTCCCCTTGAAAAATTGGCGAATCTATCCATTGACACAAGAGAAAATTTGAGTATACTGAGCTTAGATGGAATCGATTCAATTTTAGACTTGTTTTTGTCTTCAATCATTTTAACGCCGCCTGCCTGTAGGCAGCCTGTAAGGCGGTTCTTTTTTACAGCGAATTGGAATCGATTCCAGTTTTGGCTATAGAACAAGGCTTTTTCTCGAAAGGATACCTCTTATGCAAGCTGAAGTGTTTCATACAGAATGGGATAAAAGGGACGCCATTGTGCTGCGGGCCGGGCGATATGAAGCTTTGGTCGTGCCCTCGCTGGGCGCAAATGTGCTGAAGCTTACCTGCCGTCACCCGTGCGGCAAGCAGATAGACATTTTGCGCACTCCTTCCTGCGCGCAGGCCCTGCTGCATGACCCCTATGCCTATGGCATTCCCGTGTTATTTCCGGCAAACCGCATTGCAGGCGGGGAATACTCTTATGACGGCGTAACCTACCGTTTTCCCCAGAATTACCCCAACGGCGTGCACATTCATGGCGTGGTGCACAACCGCGCCTGGCGTCTTGCCGAAACCGAAACCTGTGACGGCGAAGCGCGGGCAACATTCGAGCTTTCCACCAAAGACCCTTCCCTGCGCACGCATTTCCCCATTGACCTCACTCTGAGGCTGAAATGTGTGCTGAATAAAAATGGTCTTTTGCAGCGCTTTGTGCTGTGCAATGAAAGCGATGTTACCATGCCGTTCGGCCTTGCATACCACACCGCATTCCGCGTCCCCTTTGTGCAGGGTGGGCAGGCTTCGGATGTGCGCCTGCGCCTTCCGCTGGAAGGTTTGTGCGCAGACGACCCGGTAGACCGCCTGCCCTCCGGCAACGTGCGGCCGCTTTCCCGCTATGAAGCAGGTTTTACTACCCCGGCAGGCGAAGACCCGCTGAAAGCGCCTCTGGATGCATTATACAAAGCAACTGGCGGCAGCGGGCAGGCTGTACTGCACGATAATGCCAGCGGGCTGGAGGTTGTGTATGACGCGGATGCCGAGGACCTATATTGGATCATCTGGAATGGAGACGCCAAAAGCGGATTTGTTGCCATAGAGCCGCAAACATGGCTCTCCAATGGCATCCATCTGCCGCACCCGGAGCGTCATGGCGTTCTATACGCCCCACCACATACCGTGTGGCAGTGTGAAACCCGCATTTATGCGCGCTGAGGCAAAAGGAGGGGATATGATGAGCGAAGCAATATTGGAAATGCAGCATATCGCCAAGGCATTCTCAGGCATATACGCCCTGAAGGATGCGCAGCTCACTCTGCACAAGGGCAGCGTAATGGCTTTAGTAGGTGAAAACGGAGCCGGAAAATCCACCCTGATGCGTATTCTGACCGGCATATATGACCACGATGGCGGCACTATCTTGTATAAGGGCCAGCCGGTCCACTTCAAAAACGCTATGCAGGCGCGCGAGGCAGGCATCGCCATCATCCATCAGGAATTTAATCTGTTCCCGAACCTTACAGTTGCAGAAAATATTTTTCTGGGCGATAAAAGCACGCAGGTGCACGGCCTTGTGAACTGGGCTGCCATGTACCGCCGTGCGCAGGAACTGGTAGATTCCATCGGCGGAACTTTTTCTGTGCAGGAAAAAGTACAGGCCCTCTCTGTGCAAGACCAGCAGATGGTAGAAATTGTGAAAGCGCTGGCCGCTAATGCCGAAGTGCTCATTATGGACGAGCCCACCAGCGCATTGCCGGAAAGCGAAGTGCAGTACCTGTTCCGCACTATTCGCGGGCTGAAGGCGCGCGGCGTGGCCATTGTGTATGTCTCGCACCGGTTGAACGAAATTTTTGAAATATGCGATGACATTACAGTTCTGCGCGATGGCGTGACGGCTTTCCTCTCTCCGGTGGCGGCCACCTCACAACAGGAAGTGGTGGCGCAGATGATAGGCCGGGAAGTGGCCGTGCTGTACCCGAAACAAGAGGCCGAAATAGGCAGCCCGGTGTTTGAGGTTGAACATCTGTCTGATGGTGCAACTGTGAAAGACCTTTCTTTCTGTGTGCGCAAGGGAGAAATATTGGGTTTGTACGGGCTGGTGGGTTCCGGCGCCACAGAATGCCCGGAGGCGCTGTTTGGCCTTGTAGGCTCCGCGCGCGGCACGTTCCGTATGGGTGGCCGCCAGATACGCTTGAACAGCCCCGCGCAGGCCATGGAAAACCATATTGCCTATGTACCGCCAGACAGGCACCGCCAGGGCATCATCCGCCAGTTGTCTATCCGCTTCAACCTCACGCTGGCCGTCATTCGCAGGCTGTGCCGCCACAGTTTTGTGCAACACAGGGAAGAGCAGGCCCTGATAGATGAATATATCGGAAAGCTGCGCATCAAATGCGCCGCAGATGCACAGAAGGTTACGTTCCTTTCCGGCGGAAACCAGCAGAAAGTAGTCATTGCAAAGTGGCTGGCCACCAAGCCGTCGCTTTTGATTTTGAACGACCCCACCCGCGGCGTAGATGTGGGCGCCAAGGCCGAGATTTATGCGCTGATCAGCGAACTTGCTTGTGCAGGCATGGCCATCATCATCACCTCTTCTGAAATAAGCGAGATCCTCGGCATGTCTGACCGCATTCTGGTGCTGAATGAGGGCGTTGTCACCCGTGAGTTCCTGCGCGGGCAGGCAGACCAGAAAGCACTTTTGAGCGCCGCGCTTGTGCGCGCGGACGAACCGCAGAGGGGGATGTGAGATGAAACACCCGCAAAAAGGGCTGTTTGCACGACTTTTGGGAAAAAGCGAAACACCCATCATCGTATTCACGCTTCTGGTATATGGAGCGTTCAGCGTCATGGCGCCGAATTTCAACACCTTCAACAACGTCTCCGTCATCGCCCAACAAATCACCATCAACGGCATCGTGGCGCTTGGCATGACTATCGTTATCATGATAGGCGGTATGGACCTCTCTGTGGGCAGCCTGCTTTCCCTGTGCGGCGTACTGGCCGGTATGATGGACAATGCAGGGCTTCCCGTGTCGCTGACCGTGCTGCTGACATTAGCTCTTGGCACAGCACTGGGCGCGCTAAACGGGCTTCTCATCGTCAAACTGCACATCCCGGATATCATCGTCACACTGGCCACTATGAATATCTTTCGCGGCGTGGCGGTGATGATCACGCGCTCACAGTGGATCACCGATTTTTCGGAAGGATTCCTGCGCATTGGCGCGTCGAAGGGCGGGCTGTTCTCAATACCCATTCTGCTGTACGCCGCCGTTGCCGTAGTGTTTGCCGTATGCCTGCGCTGGCTGCCATTCGGCCGCCTTCTGTACGCAGTGGGCGGAAACCGCGAGGCCGCCGGCCTGACGGGCCTGAATGTGGCCTCTGTAAAACTGCGCGTCTATGCTGTGAACGGCTTTCTTCTGGGGCTGGCAGGGCTTTTGTTTGCCTCAATGTTCGGCAGCATCCAGGCGGCCACTGCGGCTACAAGCCTTCAGTTCCAGACCATGGGCTCAGCTCTGATCGGCGGCGCCAACATTTTCGGCGGCGCAGGCAGCGTACTGGGCACTGTGTTCGGCACCATTCTTCTGGGAATGATCAAAAACGGGCTGGTGCAGATACACGCCTCAGAATACTGGCTGGATTTCATCACCGGCGCTGTCATTCTTCTGGCGCTGCTTGTGAACCTTATCCAACTGCGCAAGAAAGGAAGGTGTTGATATGGCACAGCATGCAACACCCTGTGAAAGTTTGCTTCGCGCTTTGAAAAGCAGATACGCCCTGCTGATAGGCATCATTGCTGTAGAATTTCTCTTGTTCGGCTTTCTGGCGCCCTACTTTCTCACCATGGGCAACCTGCTGAATATTCTGCGGCAGATCTCAGAGATAGGCATGATCTCCATCCCGCTCACCTTTCTTCTTTTGTCCGGCCATATGGACCTGTCCGTGGGTTCTATTGTAGGCGTATGCGGCATTGTGTGCGGCATGATTCTGCGCGCAGGACAGCCTATCGTGCTGGCTGTTCTGGCCGGAATTGCGGCAGGCGCCGCAGTGGGCTTTGTAAACGGTGTAATTGTGGGCAAGCTGAAAATTCAAGCCGTAGTGGTCACCATAGGCACACAGGTAATGTTCCGGGGTTTATGTTATATCATGACGTCCGGGCGCGCTGTCAGCGGCTACCCCCTATCCTTTTTTGTGTTGGGCAACGGCGATATTCTGGGCCTGCCCATCTCTGTTCTGGTGCTTGCCATATGCTACATTGGCGCATGGTTCATATTGGAGCGAACCTATTTCGGCCGGTATATTCTGGCCATTGGCAACAACCAGAATACCACACGCTATTCCGGCATCCGGGTGGACAGGATGAAAATGCTGTTGTTCACTTTCTGCGGTGTCATGACTGCGATTGCCTCGGTATTTCTCATCTCGCGCCTTTCCAGCGCCGAGGCCACGCTGGGCTCGGGTTATGAGCTGGACATCATCACAGCCGCGCTCATCGGCGGCATCGACATCAACGGCGGAAGCGGAAAGCTTCAAGGCACGTTCCTCGGCATTCTCATTATTGGCATCCTTCGCAACGGGCTGAACCTGATGGGCCTTTCCGTCATTTATCAGTCCATCATCCTCGGTGCGCTTCTGCTTGCGGCAGTGGCAAAGCGCAAAGGTTAAACTTTCTGTTTCCTGCTGGGCGGCGGCTGACAGGCTGCTGCCCGGAAAAATACATATTTCACACACAAGGAGGACAAACATGAAAAAAGCACTTGCAATGATTCTTGCGGCGGGCATGATGCTCGCCATGGCCGCCTGCGGGGCCGCCCCCACCTCTTCGGCCAGCGCACCCGCTTCCGGCAGCTCCTCTGCACAGGGCGAGGCTACCCGCACTTATTTCATAAACCCCAAAATGGTGGGCGCTGCCTATTGGGAAACAGCCAAGGAAGGCGCGCTGCAGGCAGGAGAAGACCTTGGCGCAGAAGTAATTTGGAACGGCACGTCTGAGGTGGACGTAGCCAAGCAGATTAACATGGTGACGGATATGATCACGCGCCAGGTAGACGGCATTGCCGTGGCCGTAAACGATGCCACCAGCATGACAAATGTATTCAACCAGGCAAAAGAAGCCAGCATTCCCGTGGTGACGTTCGACTCCGACTCCGAAAACGCCGAACGCGCATACTGCATTCTGCCCGACACGGATGAGGCGATCGGCGAGGCTTTCCTTGCCGCGCTCATCAACCAGATGCCCGAACCGAAGGGCAAGGTGGCCGTGATGATTGCCTCCCCCAGCGCAGCCAACATCATTGCATGGCGCGATGCCGCACTTGCCAAAATAGAGGCGGAATACCCTGAAATTGAAATCGTGGGAGTATACCCCTCGAATGATGACCAGCAGAAAGCCTATGAGAACGCCAAAAGCTTCATTCAGGCCAACCCGGACCTTAGTGGCATCCTATGCCTAGCCGCCGCCGAAACACCTGCTGCGTGCAAGGCTGTGCAGGAAGCTGTGGAAGCCGGCCAATTGGAAGAAGGTCAGGTGAAAGTGGGCGGTATGGGCATGCCCTCGCTGGTGCGCGAATACCTGAAGGACGGCACGATGTCTGAAAGCGTCATCTGGAACCCGTCCAGCATGGGATATCTGGCTGTGTGGACGCTGGATCAGCTTGCTCAAGGCAACAAGATCGTGGATGGCACAGAGGTACCCGGCGTGGGAACTATTAAGGTAGACGGCGACCGTATCTACTGCGGTACGTTTACATTTACCGCGGAAGACGTAGACAATTACCAGTTCTGAGCGAAAAAATAGAGCCGGGCGGGGAAGCCGCCCGGTCCCTTTATTGGGAGGAAAATATGGACATTATGAAACAGTTCCGCATGGACGGCAAAAAGGGCTTTATTACCGGCGCCGCCCAAGGTATCGGCAAGGCTATTGCGGAAGCCTTTATCCAAGCCGGCGCCGAATTCACCATTGTAGATGTCAATATGGAAAAGGCACAGGCTGTAGCACAGGCTTTTTCGGAACAATATGGAAGGCATATCACCGCGTTCCGCTGCGATGTTTCCGACCCGCAACAGGTTGCCCAAATGGCCGATATGGTGACGCAAACATACGGTACCATCGACTTTGCAGTCAACAATGTGGGAATTGTAAACTTTTTTCCGGTGGAATCTGTGCGCCCGGAAGACTGGAAGCATGTGATCGATGTGAACCTCTTTGGCACCTTCCTGTGCGCGCAGGCTGCCGCCAAAGTGATGATCGCGCAAAACAAACCGGGCACCATTGTGAACATGGCTTCCATGTCTGCGCGCATCATCAACACCCCACAGACCACCTCCAGCTATTGCACCAGCAAGGCCGCCGTGGTACACCTTACGCGCTCTCTGGCTGTGGAACTTGCCAAATATAACATCCGTGTGAACTGTGTGAGCCCCGGTTATGTGGCCACGGAAGTAGTAACAGACTGGAGCGATGAACTTCAGGGCTGGATAGACCGTACCCCGCAGAAACGCATGGGCACGCCGGAGGACATCGCGGGCGCCTATCTGTACCTTGCCAGCGATGCCTCCCGCTATGCTACCGGCACCGAACTGCTGATAGACGGTGGCTATACCGCTATCTGAATTTTTCAAGCTCTCTCCTGCAGAAAGCGGCGTGTACATTTGTACACGCCGCTTTAGGCGCGTTGACGTAAGAAAACACTCGTTTTAGGTTGACAATTTTGGCGTCCGGCGTATTCAAAAAAGCCCGGCAATCCTAACGGATTGCCGGGCTTTTTCACGCTGCTGTTCACACAAAATTGCCGGGCCAAAACTGCTTTGCACCTCTGAAGCTGAAATTGGAGTTGCAGAGCAAGGAAAAGTGCCACAGGCACCCTTTGTGGTTGTCAAGGCACTTTGACTGCTGTGCGCCCCAATTCCCGTTTCAGAGGCAATGTTTTCTTATGTCAGCGCATCTTTGTGTCCATTTTTTCGTATCTATTTCCATTTCAGCGCACGGGCTGCGCGGTAGCCGATATAGCGGAACGCACCTGCAAACAGCCATGCTTCTATCAGCAGGTAGCAGGGCATATTGCGCAGGCGGAATTTCGGTTTTTTCAGGTGGGGAATGGCGCGCGCCGCCTCTCTCGCGCCCTGAAGGTACGGCTTCCAGAAGCCGCGCAGGCCGAACACCAGCACCTTCAGCAGATACCCTGCCAGCAGAAATGGAAAATTCAGCACAAACATCAGAAAGGGCATATTCTTCCACGGCAGAAGGATGCTGTTGCGCCCGCTTTGCACGCTTTTGAATTCATTATAACGCACGGCACCGGTGGTAGCCCCGCAGATATGATAGCACCTTGCCGCCGGGCAGTACATGTTCTTATACCCAAAGCTGTTTGCGCGCCAAGAGATATCCACATCTTCAAAATAGGCAAAAAATGTCTCATCAAACAGGCCTATCTCGTCCAAAATGCGCCTGCGGTACAGGCTGGCGCCGCCGCAGGCCGAAAAAATGCGCTGCGGCTTTGTATACCGCCTCCAGTACATGCCGTCGCCGCGCTTGCACGCCCAGCCGAACAGTGTGACATAATCGCCCGCGTCGTCGGCAAGCTCGCGCTCGAAATGGCGGATCATCAGGCTTTGCACGGCAAATATTTTTTCGTCCGCCTCCGCCATGGCAACAAGCTCTTCCAGCCACTGCGGCTCGGCAAAGGCATCGTTATTGAACAGCACGGCATATTCGCCCTTCGCCGCGCGGATGCCCTGGTTCACCGCATGCGAAAAGCCCGTGTTGCATCCATTTTCAATCAGCGTATAGCCCTTCTGCCCCACATAGCTGCGGGCAATGGCAAGGCTCTCGTCTGCAGAGCCGTTGTCCACCACGATAAGCTCAAAATCCCGAAACGTCTGCGCCCGGATAGATTCGATGGAATCCTTCAGCCAGCCCGCACCGTTCAGGTTCGGGATGATGACGCTTGCCTTCACAGCCCGCAGCCCCCTTCTCGCATTGATGGCAGCCGTGTGCAGAGGCCGCCTATATTTCCCCTGCACGCCGGCACCTGTTCAGTATACCCGCTTTGCAAAACAGTGTCAACGCGCACAGCGCGGAAAACACAGCGCCCCCGGCCTGTGCCAGAGGCCGAAAGGGCGCTGCGCCGTATTCCGATAAAGCTGTTTATTTGCCCAGTGCAAAGGCGCAGTGCAGGCGCGCGCCCAGAGGAAGGGCGGCTTCGTCGAAGTCAAAGCGCGGGTCGTGCAGAAGATGGGTAAAGCCCTTTTCCTCATTGCGCGCACCCAGCCACACGAATGCCGAGGGCACCTTCTGCGCAAAATAGGCAAAATCCTCCGCACCCATTTGGCCGTGCTTCGGGTGCACGGGCGCTAGGCCCAGCTCTTCGGCAAGCTTCTCCGCATACAGCTCCTGCTGTTCATCTGTGATGAGCACCGGCAGCCCGTGGCGGATGACCGCCTCGCCTCTGGCGCCTGCAGCACTGCACAGGCCGTGCAGCACCCTCTGCGCGCCGTCCAGAATAAAGGCGCGCGTGGCTTCCGACTGGCAGCGCAGCGTGACGGTAAGCTCTGCCCGCTCCGGCACCACATTGCGCACAGTGCCCGCGTGGAACGTGCCGACGGCGAACACCGCGGGCTCAAACGGGTCGATGCGGCGCGCCATAAAGCTTTCCATCTCGGTGACATAGCGCGCACCCAAACTCAGCGCGTCGATGCACTGATGCGGCATGCCCGCATGCCCGCCCAAGCCGGTGATGGTGATGTCCAGCTCGTCGGTGGAGGCCATAACGCTGCCGCACAGGATACCCACGCTGCCCAGTGCATATTCCGTGGTAAGGTGCAGGGCAAACATGGCCTCCAGTTTGGGCAGGATGCCTTTCTCCTCCAAATCGGGCAGGATGCGGCGGGCGCCGCCGAGGTCCGGCCCCTCCTCTGCAGGCTGAAACACCAGCAGAACGTCCTTGCGCAGCTGTGCGCGATGCGCCTGCAGCACCATGGCCGCACCCAGCAGCATGGCAGTGTGGCCGTCGTGCCCGCAGGCGTGCATGGCTCCCTTGCGCTTCGAGCAATAGGGCACGTCGTTCAATTCCTCCATAGGCAGCGCGTCCATATCGGCGCGCAGGCCCACCATGCCGTCTGCATGCGGCGCGCGGATAACGCCCAGCACACCGAGGCGTGCGTCCAGCAGCTCTATGCCCGCTTCGCTCAGCTTTGCGCGCACGAAAGCCTCTGTGTCGGCCGTGCCGAAGCCCACCTCCGGGTTTTGGTGCAGGTGGCGCCGCCACTCTGCAAGCTGCGGGGCAAGCGCCTGTGTTTCCTGCACAAGCCGGGCCGCCAACATTTCGTCAAGATATTCCATATTTTGTTGCCTCCTTTGGCCGCAACGCGGAAAACAGCGCGGCAAAAGGCCTGCGCTGTTTTCTGAATGGCATTTGATTTACATTGGCCCATAGCCAATGGCAATGGCGCCGAACACGAACAGCACCTGAAGCACGAACAGAATGCCGAAGAACGGCAGCAGCCACTTGTAATACTTGTTCAGCGGAATCTTCACCATGGCGCACACGATCATCATGAAGCCTGTTGGCCACAGCAGGTTCGAAAAGCCGTCGCCGAACTGGAAGATAAGCACCGCTATCTGCCGGTTCATACCGATAAGGTCTGCAATAGGCGTCATGATGGGCATGGACACCGCTGCCTGGCCGGAGCCGGACGGAATAAGCAGGTTGAGGAATGTCTGGAACACCAGCATGCCGAAGCCGCTGAGGTACAGCGACAGGTTTTCCAGCAAAGATACGCAGGAGTGAATGATGGTATCCAGGATATTGCCCTTCGTCACCACCTGCAGAATACCGCGGGCCACGCCCACCACAATGGCGCTCAGCACGCCGCCCTGCAGGCCCTCCACCAGCGTAGACGCCGTTTTGCTGGCGCTCCAGCGGTTGATGATGCCCACCGCCACGGACACCATCAGGAACACAGCCGCCACCTGGTTGATATACCACCCCTGAGAGATCAGGCCCCAAGCCATTACACCCACACCTACAAACAGCGCCGCAATAGACAGCTTACGCGCCAGCGTGAACGGCGTATTCAGGCGCGTTTCATCCACCGCCAAATCGGAATAATCAACACCGTGCACAATGCTGTATGTGGGGTCTTTTCGTACTTTGGCAGCATAGCGCAGCACATAGAAAATCGTGAAAGCCGTCATCACAACCAAAATCAGCACGCGGTACCAAATACCTGAGAACATGGGCAGCTCGGCAATGGTCTGGGCCACGCCGATGCTGAAGGGGTTCACCGTAGCCGAGGCAAAGCCGATGCCAACCGGAATAACTGAGATGCCCACACCCACCATGGCATCATAGCCCAGCGCCATGCTTACAGCTACGAAAATGGGGGCAAAAGCAATGATCTCTTCATAAGAGAGCGTGCCCGTAGAGCCCCATACCGTCAGCAGGGCCATCAGGCATGCAATAATGATATTCGCCGCCTGCGGGCGTGACTTCGTCTTTTTCACCATGGCGGCAATGGCCGCATCAATGGCACCCGTCTTTTCCAGCACATGCAGGCATGAAAACGCCGCCAGAATCATAAAGGTGATGTCTGCCGCACTGATAAGGCCTTCTTCAATTGCGAGGAACATGCCGAACAGGCCCACCGGCGTCTGCTCTACATATTGGAAGCTGTTTGGGTCCACCACTTCTCTGCCGCTGGCCTCGTCTATCACACGGGTATACTGGCCCGCGGGCACAATGTAGGTGCAGATGGTGGCCACGAGGATAGCGGCCAGCAGAACCACAAGGATATGCGGAAATTCTCTTTTTTTCCTTTTTGCCTTCTCTGTGCTGCCTGCCGGAGCTGTATCGGGTTTATCCATGGTCGATTCCTTCCTTTCACGGCCCGGCATCTGATACCGTATGCCGGGCACTTCTGCATTATCATAAACCTTAGACCTACTCTAAAGTCAAGTCAAAAGCCTTAATTTCTGTTTCTTTTTTATGTACAAAACGCCCCTGCAGGCCGGCCGGAAACAGCAAAAAATGCCCTGTTGAAAACAGGGCAAAACCTTTTTTTGCAAATGCCGCCGGCAAACAAATGTCACTCTTCCACTGGCACCCACACTTCAAAGTGGTCGCCCGCGCCGCCCCGACCCACATGCACAGACGTCATGCGCAGCCATATGTCACCGGCAGGGCGCAGGCCGTTCTGCCGTATAAAATCGCGCACCTCCAGAAGCTTTGGGCCGCTTTCCTCCAGGCCGATATGCAGCATGGAAAACACACATTTGCGCGGTGCTAGCACACGAAATTCCTCTGCGGGGAACCCCGGGGTTCCCCGCAGGCCCTCGTCGTCCTTCAGGGTGACGGCATACCCCGGCCGTCTGCGCATCTGTTCAAACTCCTGCTCGCCGGCCGCGTCAAACAGCTCCTTTCCGTATACAAGGGTAAACTTGGGCACATTGTTCTGCGTCAGGCGGCGGAAGTCTTCCATGGTGGCAAGAAGAGAGCTTTCCACAGGCTTATAGAGCATGGCCTCGTTTTCGCGCAGCACTACAGCATCGCGGCTGCGCAGGGCATTGTCAAATGTGCGGTAATAGTCGTGCACCTGCCCGCGCAGGTGCTGCAGCTGTTCAATTCTTTTCACAAGGGCCTTCTCCTGCTGGCGCATCACTTCGCGCAGCTCTACAAGCCCGCTGTCGTATAAAAGCGAGCGTATCTTTTCCAGCGGAAGCCCCATGCCGCGCAGGCACATTACATAGGCAAGGGTGGTGAGGTCCTCCCGGCTGTAATAGCGGTAATGGGTGTGCGGGTCCTTGCGGGGGCTTACGATGCCCATGCGGTCATACAGGCGCAGCGTGTCAGCGCTGACGCCGAAAAAACTGGCAAGGCGCCCCACAGTGTATTCGTTTTCCACTTTGCGTTCCCCCTCCGGCAGCTATACCCCGTGCCAGTTTGCTATATTTCAGCTTACCACATTTCACGCCCTGTTTCAATTTGGCGCCTTATTCCGCCGTTGCCAGCATGCGGCAGATGCCTTATAATGGACATTGTGAAAACAGCGCCGGGCGCACGCCAGAGCACGCCCGGCCAAAGGGAGGCCGGCATGGCGCAGCAGGAAACAGAAAAAAAGCGTTTGGCGGTGGGCCTCCTCGCCCATGTGGACGCCGGGAAGACTACGCTTTCCGAGGCGCTTTTATATGAGAGCGGCGCTGTACGCCGCCTTGGCAGGGTAGACCACGGCGACGCGTTTTTAGACACCGACGCGCTGGAGCGCGAGCGCGGCATCACCATTTTTGCAAAGCAGGCTGTGCTGCGCGCGGGCGACGCCTCCATTACTCTGCTGGATACGCCCGGCCACGTGGATTTTTCCTCTGAAGCCGAGCGTACCCTGCAGGTGCTGGACTATGCCGTGCTTGTCATCAGCGGCACGGACGGCGTGCAGGGCCACACCCGCACCTTATGGGGCCTGCTGGCCGCGCACCACATTCCCGCTTTCCTGTTTTTCAACAAGATGGACCTGCCCGGCGCAGACAAGGCCGCCCTGCTGGCGTCGGCCCGCGCCGCCTTCGGCGAGGGCTGCATAGACTTTTCCTGCCCCGGCACGCCTCAGTGGGAAGAGGCGCTGGCGCTGCAAAGTGACGAAGTGATGGAGGCGTATCTGGAGGCAGGCGCCCTGCCGCCCGGCACCGCCGCGCAGCTTGTGGCGCAGCGCAGGGTATTTCCCTGCCTGTTCGGCAGCGCGCTGCGGTGCGAGGGGGTGCGCGCCCTGCTGGCCGCACTGGACGGCTGCACGCTGGCGCCCGCCTGCGGGCCGGATTTTGCCGCGCAGGTGTACAAGGTGAGCTACAGTGAAAAGGGCGAGCGCCTGACGCATTTGAAGGTGACGGGCGGCGCGCTGCGCGCAAAGCAGCTTTTGCGCGCGCAGGACGGCGGCTGGCAGGAAAAGGCCGACCAGCTTCGCATCTATTCCGGTGCAAAATACACCGCCGTGCCCGAGGCGCCTGCGGGCACCGTGTGCGCCGTCACCGGGCTTTCCCATACCTATGCAGGCGAAGCGCTGGGCTGCCAGCCGCCCGCACAGGCCCCCGTGCTGGAGCCCGTGCTCACCTACCGCGTGGTGTGCGGCGGCGGGCAGGACATGCACGCCGCCCTGCAGAAGCTGCGTACGCTGGAGGAGGAAGACCCCCAGCTTCGTGTGGAGTGGAACGCCCAGCTCGGCGAAATACATCTGCGCGTGATGGGCGAGGTGCAGCTGGAGGTGCTGGCCCGCCTTGCGCAGCAGCGCTTCGGCCTTACCCTTCGCTTTGACGAGGGCGGTATTCTGTACAAGGAGACCATTGCCTCGCCCGCAGAGGGCATGGGCCATTTCGAACCCCTGCGCCACTATGCCGAGGTGCATCTTCTGCTGGAGCCCGCGGCGCGCGGCAGCGGCCTGCACTTTTTCAGCACATGCAGCGAAGATATGCTGAATAAAAGCTGGCAGCGCCTGATTCTGACGCATCTGGCGGAAAAGACGCACGCAGGCGTGCTGACTGGCGCGCCTGTCACAGATATGAGCATTACGCTGGCAGCCGGGCGCGCCCATATAAAGCACACCGAGGGCGGCGATTTCCGTCAGGCTACCTACCGCGCGCTGCGCCAGGGCCTGCGCAGCACGGAAAGTATTTTGTTGGAGCCGTACTATGCCTTCCGGCTGGAGGTGCCTGCCGCCGCCGTGGGACGCGCCATGGCAGACGTCCAGCGCATGAACGGCAGCTTCGAGCCGCCGCAGCTTTGCGGCGAAACGGCTGTGCTCACCGGCACGGCCCCAGTGGCCTGCATGCGCGGCTATGCGCGCGAGGTGGCCGGGTACACGCAGGGCCTGGGCCGTTTTTCGGCTGCCGTGCAGGGCTATGCCCCCTGCCATAACGCCGCGCAGGTGATAGAGGCCGCCGGATATGACGCGGATGCAGACACGGAAAACACGGCGGATTCCGTATTCTGCGGGCACGGCGCAGGCTTTACTGTGAAATGGAATGAAGCGCCCGCGCTGATGCATATTCCCCCCGTGCTCCGGCCGAAAGCCCCGGCCCAGCCGCCTGCGGAAAGCCGCCCGCGCACAGCGGCGAAGCCCTATACCGGCACGCTGGAGGAGGACAAAGAGCTAGAGGCTATTTTTGTGCGCACCTTTGGGCCTATCCGCCGGCGGGATCTTGTGGACAGCGCCCTGGCCCGCCGCCCGCGTGAAGCTCCCGTGCAGGCAGGGCCCCCTGTGCAGGACTATCTGCTGGTAGACGGATATAATATTATCTTCGCATGGGACGAGCTGAAAGAGCTTGCCAGGGAAAACATCGACGCCGCCCGCGCGGCCCTTGCAGACATCCTGTGCAATTATCAGGGCTTCCGCCAGTGCCGTGTCATTCTGGTGTTCGACGCCTACAAAGTGCGCGGCGGGCGCGGCGAGGTGCAGCAGTACGGCGGCATCTGCATCGTGTATACCAAAGAGGCCGAAACAGCCGACATGTATATTGAAAAGGCCACCTATCAGCTTGCAGGCCGCCACCGCGTGCGCGTGGCAACCTCGGACGGCGCCGAGCAGCTTATCATTCTGGGGCATGGCGCCCTGCGCATGTCCGCCCGGGCGCTGAAAGAGGAAATAGAGCTTGCCGACCGGCAGATAGCCGAAATACTGGCAAAAAAACAATAGGCGTTTGTACCAGTATCCTGCGGCCTGCAGAAAAATTTTTACGTTCTTCTTACAAAATAGACAATTTCTGTTGACGGCCCGCCGCTTTGCTGATATGCTGGAACTGCTGGAATAAGTGGTGGAGTCTGTCATAGAGCGCCGCCTGGCGTCTCTATTTATTCGCAGTGCCGAAATGCTGTAAAACGCGCGGCCCCAAGCCGTGCCGCATGGCAGGGCTTCCCCCTCACAGGAAGCCCTGTTTTTTTCTGCCTGTGCAGGAAGCCCGCCGGGGCCGCACAAGGCGCCTTTTGCAGACGGCCGCTTGTTTCACGGCACGAACACTGTTTTTCGGAAACCGGGGGCTTTTATGGACGTATCGTTTTCCCACTTTCTCAGCGAAATGGCTGGCAACCCTGTTCTTCTCATCACCGTGGCGCTCACGCTGGGCGTGATTTTCGTCAACGGATGGACGGACGCGCCCAACGCCATTGCCACCTGTGTCACCACACGCTGCATGAATGTGCGCGCGGCCATTATCATGAGCGCCGTGTTCAACTTTCTGGGCGTGTTTGTAATGACGAAAATTAACAGCTCTGTCGCGTCCACCATCAGCAACATGGTGGATTTCGGCGGAAATACGCACGAGGCGCTGGTGGCGCTGTGCGCTGCGCTGTTCTCTATTGTGGTGTACAGCGTTGGGGCCTCGCTGTTCGGCATTCCCACCAGCGAAAGCCACAGCCTTATTGCGGGCCTCTCCGGCGCGGCCATCGCCATTCAAAGCGGCATCGGCGGCATCAACATGGGCGAATGGGCCAAGGTGCTGTATGGGCTTGTGCTCAGCCTTGCGCTGGGCTTCGCCACAGGCTGGGCCGTGTGCAAGCTGGTGACGCTGGTGTGCCGAGGCATGGACAGGCGAAAAACCGGCCCCTTCTTCCGCATTGCACAGATATTTGGCGCAGCCGCCATGAGCTTTATGCACGGCGCGCAGGACGGCCAGAAATTCATCGGCGTTCTGTTTCTGGGCCTTGCCTTCTGCAACGGGCAAAGCAGTGTAGAGGGCATCAGCATCCCTGTGTGGCTCATGCTTTTGTGCAGTGTGGTAATGGCCCTGGGCACCAGCGTGGGCGGTGAAAAAATCATTAAATCTGTGGGCATGGATATGGTGCGCCTTGAAAAATATCAGGGTTTTTCTGCCGACATTGCCGCTGCACTGTGCCTTTTGTATTCCAGCCTGTTCGGCATCCCGGTTTCCACCACACACACCAAAACCACCGCCATTATGGGCGTGGGCGCGGTGAAACGCCTTTCGGCCATCAATTTTGGCGTGGTAAAGGACATGGTGCTCACCTGGGTGTTCACCTTTCCGGGCTGCGGGCTTATCAGCTTTATTATGGCAAAGCTGTTCATGGCCATTTTCTAAACCGCTTTTGAACATGTAGGAGGCGCGTAACATCATGTCAAAAAAACAGGATTCTTTCTATTTTGAAAATTTCATTGCCTGCACGCAGCTTTCGTGCCAGGCGGCCCATTTGCTGGAACAGGCAATGGAGCATTTCGACCCGGCCCAGCTTCCCCAAAAGCTGGAGGAGATACACGCTGTGGAACATGCGGCAGATGAAAAGAAGCATCTGTTGTCTGATGCGCTGGTAAAAGCTTTTATCACGCCTATCGAGCGCGAGGACATCACCCTGCTCAGCCAGTGCATTGATGAGCTCACCGACAAAATAGAGGACGTTCTTATCCGCATTTATTATAACAACATGAAGGCCATACGCCCCGAAACGCTTTCTCTGGCGAGGGTGGTGGTGCGCTGCTGCGAGGCCGTGCGCGACATGATGGTGGAATTTGCAGATTTCAAACATTCTAAAAAGCTGCACGAACACATCATCCACATCAATACCATGGAGGAAGAGGCGGACGGCCTGTTTATCTCCAGCATGCACAATCTTCATACCAGCAGCACCGATGCGCTGGAAATCATCGCCTGCCGTGAGGTGTATATTTATCTGGAAAAGTGCGCAGACGCCTGTGAGCATGTGGCAGATGTAGTAGAAAGCATTGTAATGAAAAACTCGTGACGCGCCGGGCATGGCGCGCCTTTCCCCTTGAATAAAAAGAAAGCCCCGCATCAGGCCCAAAACGGCCTGATGCGGGGCTTTCTTTTGCATGCATTCTGCGCCATGCCCATATCAGGCCGCCTGCGCCGCAAAGAGGCGATATATCATGCGCCCAACTTTCGGTATGCCATCGCGCCAAGGGCCCGGTGTGCCTTTATGCTTCCGCCTTTGCTTCACGGTACCGGGAGGCGGCGTGCCTGCGGCAAGAAATGCCTCTGCCCTACAACAGAGGCCGCGTCAACAATTTTGTAATGGGCCTCGGGCTATGCCTTTTTCAACGGAAAGCCAAGCTCGTTCAAGGGTTCCGAAAATTTCTCACGGAAATCATATTTTATTCAGATATACTATTGACAAAGTATATACTGTGTAGTACGATATATATGCAGGAGGTGCAGTATATGAATGTTGATGATTGGAAATCTCAAATCAAACGCGGCACGCTTGAGTTCTGTATTCTGCTGATGATAAAGCGAAGAGAGTCTTACGGTTACGAAATAATCAGCACATTGGAAAAATACCCTATTCTGGCTGCGAAGGAAAATACGATTTACCCATTGCTCAGGCGGTTGATGAAAGAGGGCTTTGTCTCATCTTCATGGCGGGAAAGCGTCGAAGGCCTGCCGCCGAGGAAATATTATGCCATTACAGAGAAGGGGCTTGAATATATTTCTTCGATGTCGGAGGAATGGGACAACCTGCTCAGCGCAATCAATGAACTCAAAGGAGAATAAGACCATGGAAAAAGTTCTGAATGACTACCTTGAAAAAATTGAAAAATATCTGAAGCCTTTGCCTGTTTCTGAACGCGTTGATATTGTAAAGGAAATCAAGAGCGAAATGCTTGAACTGCAAAGCGAAGGAAAACAGGCTGAAGAAATCATCGAGCGCCTGGGCAACCCCAAAGCACTGGCGAAAGCCTATTTAGGCGATTTGATTGTAAAAAGCAGTGCCTTTAGCTGGAACAGAGTTCTTGCAATTTGTGCCTATTACAGCCTTGCCGGCTTTTCCGGTTTATTTGTAATTCCCGTGCTCGCCATCTGCGCGCCTGTATTCATAGTATGTGCAGCGGCCACCCCCATCATGGGGGCGGTAAAGCTGGTGGACACATTGCTTCATCTGGGCCTGCCTTATGCCGGCTATATCGGCATTGCCGGCATTGAAAACCCAATCATCGTCTTTATTCTTAGCATCGTAATTGGCGTCATTCTGTACCTTGCCGGGCGGGGCTGTTGGAAGCTTCTGATTTATTACATCAAAAGTGTTGGGAAAGCAAAACAGCGTTTGTCTCTTTGAAAGGGCGGAAATCGCTCAAACTCCTGCCCTTGCACGTTCGGAAAGGGCGGCAGACCAATAAAGCATTTGTATCGCAGCCCGGCCAATAAAAGCCGCAGGTTGAAATGGGAATCACACTAAAAAGCCCGCCTAAACCCAGTGTTTAAGCGGGTTTTCCATTTGTTTCAATATTGTGCTTTTGAGCTTTGGTTCCATTGAACCATTCCCAACGACCCGTAAAATAGCGGTAGAAAAAACAGCACCTTAGCCTGGTGCTTAAATTGACTAAAATGTTCCATAGAAACGAAGAAAGGAAATGCCGCAAGCGGGCATTTCCTTTATCGGCAAAATAATTATTTCAACCCACATATTTCAGCGCCGTGAAATATGACATTCATAGTATATATCTTTTGAGCAAAACAATCAATATATTTTCAATTATTTTGATGATAATATTTATTGACTTTTGAAAGGTTGTTTGCTATGCTTTTAATAGGCCTCTTGAGCATTCTATAAAGGAGAAATTTTATATGTGAAGAAGCCAAAGAGACAGCCCCCTCCAAAACTCCGATAATGGCTATTTGCTATGATTTTGATAAAACACTTTCTCCGGATGATATGCAGTCTTTCACGCTCATTCCTTCATTCGGGATGTGCAAGGAAGATTTTTGGCCTGAATCTAATCAATTGGCCAAAGAAAATTTGATGGACAACAATTTGGCGTGGATGTATCAGCTGCTCGTGAAATCGAAAGCATGCAGGAAATCTATCCGCCGGGACTATTTTCGAGAAGCCGGGCAGCATGTAGAGCTATATAAAGGCGTTGACACATGGTTTCAGCGCGTAAATCGATATGCCGGGCAGAGAAAAATCTCCGTGCAGCATTATATCATCTCTTCCGGGCTTAAAGAAATCATTGAAGGGAACATGATAGCAAAAGAGTTCAAGCGGATATATGCGTCTTCTTATCTGTATTCTGCGGACGGCGTTGCAGAATGGCCTGCACAGAGTGTAAATTATACAAATAAGACCCAGTTTATTTTCCGTATTGCAAAAGGAAAGTTTGAAGAATACGATGAAAGTGTAAATGACAGCGTATCTAAAAGTGAGCTTTATATTCCTTATGAGAATATTGTCTATATTGGAGACAGCACCACCGACATTCCTTGTATGCGCCTTGTGAAAGACAAAGGTGGACATTCCATCGGCGTATATGACCCTATCAGGAACCAGCGCCGCAAGGTATACCAGCTATTCAATGACGGTCGAATTGATTTTTATGCACCTGCCGACTATTCTTCCAAAGCGCCGTTATCCCAATATATAAAGAAAATTATTGATAAAATCTCCAATCAGGAAAGAATCAAGGCGGAACAGGAAATACTGCGAACCCATGCCCGTGCATATGCACGATATTCCAGCCTTCAAAAACTGGCAAATATCGCCTCGCCAAATTTATCAAACAAAAAAAGACAACAATTTTTATCAAGCGTACAATATTTCAAAGAACAGATAGAAGGAAATGTTGACTGATAACTGTACCAAACACCTCCGATGCCTTCATTGGCGCGCTGCCAAAAGCCGAAATTAAAGTTCAGCCAAAGGCTGTTCCAAAGGCATCTGCATCTGGAGAATAAAATTTGAACAAATTAAAAAGAAAAAACCTGTAGAACACTGACTCTACGGGCGTTCTTCTGGCACCGAAGTTCATAATGAAACTTGAAAAATAAAAATCCGAGTGTCCATATGAACACTCGGATTGGTCGGAGTGGCGGGATTCGAACCCACGGCATCCACATCCCAAATGTGGCGCGCTACCAACTGCGCTACACCCCGATATTCTCTTCTTCTGTCTTTTTACAGCCGCGCGTGGCGCGCTTCCGGTTGCCATGTGTCGCGCTGCTGCGGCCTTGGCGCGGCCTTGCATCGCTCGCATGGCTGCCCAGCACTTCCGCCTCGCTGTTTCCGCCGCTGGCGGCGCTCGGCTGCGTGCACCAACTGCGCTACACCCCGATATTCCCTTCTTCTGTTTTTTACAGCCGCGCGCGGCGCTTTCAAGCCGCCCCTGCGTGCGGGCCGCGCCGCAGGTTTTCGTCCGGCGCAGCGGCTGTGCGCACATGGCGCACGAGGCTCTGCATGTATTGTTTATTATAGGCAAAAAACCGCCGCGCGTCAAGCAAAATGCTTGACGCAAAGGCCGTGCCGCCGTACAATAGAACATATCTCGAAAGGAAAAGGTGGCAGGAATGGAACGCAACGAAAAGAAAATGGAAAAAGTGATAGCCCTGTGCAAAAACAGAGGCTTTATTTATGCGGGCAGTGAAATTTACGGCGGCCTTGCGAACTCGTGGGATTACGGCCCCCTCGGCGTGGAGTTCAAAAACAATGTGAAGCGCGCCTGGTGGAAGAAATTTGTGCAGGAGAGCCCGTACAATGTGGGGCTGGACGCCGCCATCATCATGAACCCGCAGACGTGGGTGACCACCGGCCATGTGGCCGGCTTTTCAGACCCTCTGCTGGACTGCAAAAGCTGCAAGGCCCGCCACAGGGCGGACAAGCTGATTGGCGATGCGCACCCCGATGTGAACGTGGACGCCATGAGCTTCGACGAGATGGATGCCTTTATTGCCCAGCATGACGACGTGGTGTGCCCCGTGTGCGGCAAGCACGATTTCACGCCCATCCGCAAATTCAACCTGATGTTCAAAACGGCTATCGGCGTAACAGAGGATTCGTCCAGCACATGCTACCTGCGGCCCGAAACTGCGCAGGGCATTTTTGTAAACTTTGCCAATGTGCAGCGCACCACGCGCCGCAAGCTGCCCTTCGGCGTGTGCCAGGTGGGCAAGGCCTTCCGCAACGAGATTACGCCGGGCAACTTCACGTTCCGCACGCGCGAGTTTGAGCAGATGGAGTGCGAATTCTTCTGCAAGCCCGGAACAGACCTTGAGTGGTTCGCCTATTGGAAGGACTACTGCAAAAACTGGCTGCTCAGCCTTGGCATCAGGGAAGAAAACCTTCGCCTGCGCGACCACGAGCCCGCAGAACTGGCCTTCTATTCCAACGCCACCACCGATATTGAATACGCCTTCCCATTCACCGAATGGGGTGAGCTTTGGGGCATTGCAGACCGCACCAATTACGACCTTGGCCGCCATCAGGAGGCCAGCGGCAAAAGCCTGGAATACTTTGACCCTGAGACAAACGAGCACTACATCCCCTATGTCATCGAGCCCTCGCTGGGCGCAGACCGCGTGGCCCTTGCTTTCCTGTGCGAGGCGTATGATGAAGAGGTGGTGGATGCCGAAAAAAACGACACCCGCGTGGTGATGCACCTGCACCCGGCGCTGGCCCCCTACAAGGCCGCCGTGCTTCCGCTTTCAAAAAAGCTGGGCGAAAAGGCGCGCGAAATTTACACCGGGCTTGCCAAATATTTTATGGTGGATTACGACGAGGCCGGTTCTATCGGCAAACGCTACCGCCGTCAGGATGAAGTGGGCACCCCGCTTTGCATCACGGTAGATTTTCAGACTGTAGGCGACGGCACCACCCCTGCCGACAACTGCGTCACCGTGCGGGACCGCGACACCATGGAGCAGGTGCGCATCCCCATCGAACAGCTTCGCAGCTATATTGAGGAAAAAACCGCATTTTAAGCTGTCCCCGGCAGCAGGCGGCCCGCGCTGTGCTTCACAGCGCGGGCCGCTTTTCCTTTTATCTGTTCAAGCCTCTATCTCCTGCGGGAAGCGCACGCCCCACTGCCTGCGCAGACTGTCGGCCAGGGCCATCACATGGCAACTGGCCTCATGCGGCATTTCCGGGCACTCGCACAGGCCCTGTTCAATAGCGCGCTTGCAGGCCAGCACTTCGTATTCATAGCCGGATATCTGCTGCGGCACGGGCACGCTGCGCACAAGGCGGTGCCCAGCATCGTATATCTCCAGCTTTTCGGGATTATTGATGTTCTGCACGAACAGATAGCCCTTTTCGCCGTAGATAAAGCCGCTGCGGTCTGCCGGGCCCATCATGGTGGCGTGCAGGCAGGCCTGCCTGCCGTCCGGCCAGCGCATGGTGATATTCTCCACCGCATCCACGCCTGTGTCCAGCAGGCGCGCTTCGCCCGTGATGTCCACTGCGCCGTCCCCAAAAGCCATGAGGGCAAAGTTGATGGGGTATACGCCAAGGTCCAGCAGGGTGCCCCCGGCAAGCTGCGGGCTGCGCATGCGCTCCACCTCCCAGATGGGGTAGCCGAGGTTCGCCTGCAGGCTGTGCACACGTCCCAGCCCACCTGATTCAATAATGCCGGAGATAAGCCGACGCGAGGGCATATAGCGCGTCCAGATGGCTTCTGCCAGCAGAAGGCCCTTTTCCCTCGCCATAGCTGTCACACGCCTTGCCTGCGCCTCGTTCACAGTAAAGGCTTTTTCGCACAGCACATGCCTGCCTGCCGCAAGGCACAGCTCTGTGTGCGCCGCATGGTGAGAGTGTGGCGTGGCTATATACACAAGGTGTATGTCTTTGTCCGCCAGCATGGCTTCATAGCTTCCATAGGCGCGCGGCACGCCGTGCGCAGCGGCAAAGGCCTGCGCCTTGGGCAGCCCGCGCGAGGCCACGGCCAGCACCTGCACGCCATCGTCCCGCATGGCCGCCACGGTGTCCGCCATTTTCGCGGCTATCTTCCCTGCGCCCAAAATACCGATATTCAGCTTCATATCCCATTCTCCCTTTCATGAACGCCGGGCGCAGCATGCAGGCCGCGCCTGGCCATTTCCAGCTCCCGCAGCGCAGGCGACAGCCGTTTCGCGCGCCCGGTAAAGGCAAAGCCCCAGCTTTCGTACCAGCCGATGGCCCGGCGGTTGTTGTCCAGCACCCACAGCACATGCGCGCCCTGCGCCAGCGCAAAGCGCAGAAGCCGGGTGCCGAAGCCGCGCCCCTGCATCTGCGGCAGCACATACAAATGCTCCAGCAGGGGCCCCTGCACCGATACAACGCCCGCCGGCCCCGGCGCCAGCAGCAGAAAAAAGGATTTCCCGTTTTGTATTTCTTTTTTCAAATATTCCAATTGGTATATATCCGTATGCTTTGCCAGAAACTCCGGCGTACAGAAAGCCTCATGCGAGGCACGCCAGCCCCGCGCATATACCCCGGCTGCCTCACGCACATTTTCATCTGTGACGGGTACTATCATGTTGTGTTCCCCCGCTGTTGTCTGCAGACGGCACCGGCTGCCCCGTCAGGCCTCCGGCGGAAGGCAAATGCCCTCCCCTTCGTCATCATACCACGAATACACAGAAAGAAACAAGGGCATCTCATTGCAAGAGATGCCCCTGTTCGTTTTCACAAAGTCCTGCAGCATGGGCACAGGCACGGCCTCAGGCCAGCGCAAGCTCGCCGCCCTTTTCATCCACAGTCAGTACCGTGCCGGGCGCCGGGTCGTCCGCAATGATGGCGCGCGCCACCAGCGTTTCCACTTTGGCCTGGATATACCGCTTCAGCGGACGGGCGCCGTACACGGGGTCGTACCCGCCGTCAATGATGTGCCGCTTCGCCGCGTCCGTCACGCGCAGAGTGAGCTGCTTATCTGCAAGGCGCGCCTTCAGGCGGGCCAGCAGCAGGTCTACCACGCCGCCTATTTCTTCCTTCGAAAGCGGCTTGTAGTATACAATCTCATCCAGACGGTTCAAGAATTCCGGCCGGAACGAGGTTTTCAGCAGGGCATCCACCTGCGCCCTGGCTGCCCCGGTGATGGCGCCGTTTTCAATGCCGTCCAGAATATACTGGCTGCCCAAATTAGATGTGAGGATGATAATGGTGTTTTTAAAATCTACCGTACGGCCCTGGCTGTCGGTGATGCGGCCGTCGTCCAACACCTGCAGCAGCACATTGAACACATCCGGGTGGGCCTTTTCTACCTCGTCGAACAGCACCACGCTGTAAGGCTTGCGGCGCACTGCCTCGGTCAGCTGGCCGCCCTCATCATAGCCCACATAGCCCGGAGGAGCGCCAATCAGGCGCGAGACAGAGTATTTTTCCATGTATTCCGACATATCAATGCGCACCATGTTGCGCTCGTCGTCAAACAGGCATTCCGCCAGCGCCTTGGCAAGCTCTGTCTTGCCCACACCCGTTGGCCCAAGGAACAAAAAGCTGCCAATGGGGCGGTTTTCGTCCGCAATGCCCGCACGGCTGCGCAAAATGGCCTCGCTCACCTTTTCCACGGCCTCGTTCTGGCCAATGACGCGCTTGTGCAGCACATCCGGCAGATGCAGCAGCTTTTCGCGCTCGCCCTCCATCAGCTTGGCAACCGGGATGCCCGTCCACCGGGCTACGATTTTCGCTATCTCCTCCTCCGTCACCTTGTCGTGCAGAAGCGAATCCTGCGCGCCTTCGGCCTCGGCGGCCTGCTCGGCTGCGGCAAGCTGCTTTTGCAGCTCCGGCAGGCGGCCGTATTTCAGCTCCGCCGCTTTGTTGAGGTCGTATTCCTGCTCGGCGCGGGCGATATCTGCGTTCACCTGCTCCAGCTCTTCACGCAGCTTCTGCACCCTGCCGATGCCGGCCTTTTCATTTTCCCAGCGCGCGCTCATGGCCTGGAACTGGTCGCGCATGTCGCTCAATTCCTTTTCCAGCTGAGAGAGCCGCTCTTTCGAAAGCTGGTCCGTTTCTTTTTTCAGCGCCGCCTGCTCTATCTCAAGCTGCATAATCTTGCGGCGCAGGGTGTCCAGCTCTTCCGGGGCGGAATCCAGCTCGGTGCGGATCATGGCGCACGCCTCGTCCACAAGGTCGATGGCCTTATCGGGCAAAAAGCGGTCTGTGATATAGCGGTGCGAGAGCACGGCCGCCGCAATCAGCGCGCCGTCGTGAATTTTCACGCCGTGAAACACCTCATACCGTTCCTTCAGGCCGCGCAGGATGGAAATGGTATCCTCCACCGTGGGTTCATCTACCATCACCGGCTGGAAGCGGCGCTCAAGGGCGGGGTCTTTTTCAATATACTGGCGGTACTCGTTCAGCGTGGTGGCGCCGATACAGTGCAGCTCGCCGCGCGCCAGCATCGGCTTCAGCAGGTTGCCCGCGTCCATGGCGCCGTCTGTTTTGCCGGCGCCCACAATGGTGTGCAGCTCGTCGATAAAGAGGATGATTTCGCATTCGCTCTTTTTTACTTCCTGCAAAACGCTCTTCAAACGCTCTTCAAATTCGCCGCGGTATTTGGCGCCTGCCACCAGCGCGCCCATGTCGAGGCTGAACACCTTGCGGTTTTTCAGGTTTTCGGGCACGTCGCCGCGCACGATGCGCTGCGCCAAGCCCTCGGCAATGGCCGTTTTGCCCACGCCCGGCTCACCGATAAGCACGGGGTTGTTCTTCGTTTTCCGGCTCAGGATGCGCATTACGTTGCGTATCTCCGCGTCGCGGCCTATCACCGGGTCCAGCTTCTGCTGGCGGGCGAGGCCCACAAGCTCCTGCCCATACTTGTTCAGCACGTCATAGGTGCTTTCCGGGTTATCGCTGGTCACACGCTGGTTGCCGCGCACAGCCGCCAGCGCCTCCAGAAAGCGCTGTTTATCTATGCCGAACTGGCGCAGCACCTCTTTTACCGCGGCGTTCGGCTGCTCCATCATGCCAAGCACCAGATGCTCTACCGAGACATACTCGTCCTTCATGGCGGCCGCCTGTTTTTCGGCAGCCGTCAGGGCTTTGTCCAGCTCCGGCGTCAGGTAGACCTTGTCCGGCTCACGGCCTGTGCCCGTCACATGGGGCAGCTCGCTCACCTTTTTTGCAAATGCCGCGGCAAGGTTGCCCGGCTCGGCCCCCATCCTCTGGAACAGCTGGCCGATAAGGCCGTTCTCCTGCCCCAGCAGGGCGCAGAACAGATGCTCCGGCGCAAGGGCCTGGTTTTCATATTCCACCGCAAGGCTCTGGGCGGCCTGCAATGCCTCCAGAGATTTTTGTGTCATTTTCTGTGCGTTCATGTTCTGTCACGCTCCTTTACAACTGCGCTGTCAGCGCATCCAGATTTTGTGTGTATACCCGCTGTACAGCGGCTACGGTGTGCTCTGCTTCATCCAGATGTTCAAAGAATTCTTTCAGGCACGCGTCAAACAGGCGTACATAGGCGGCAATAGCCTCGCCTGCCTGCTCTTCTGTGCAGCTCTGCGGGCAAAGCAGCCTGCGCGTATAGCGCCCGCCCGCCGCGCTGCTCTCCCGGCGGGGGCCGGGCAGATATGCGGCCTCCAGCTTATCCCACAGGCGGTAAAACTGCCCCAGATATAAAAGCAGCGTAGGGTTCTGTGTGCGCAGGGCCGCGCGCATCTCGCCCAGCGCAGCGCCTGCTGTGTAAAGCTCCACTACATAGCGCACACTGGGGTTATATTTATATTGCAAAGCACTGCGCATGGCCACCACAGCGTCCCCCGCAGACATCATGGGCTGCAGCGCACTTTGGGTGTCCAGCACGGCATTCACCGCATCGAAAATCGTGCGGATGCGGTTTTCGGGCGTGTCCATCTGCACATATTCTGCCAGGATACGGTTCACCATGTTTGAACGGCTGGTGCCCTGCTGATAAGCAAGGCGGTCTACCGCGGCCACGATGTCATCCATCAGCACCAGGCTGTAAACACTTTTTCCCATATCGCCCACCTTCCTTTCATGTTGATATCGTATCACCAGAATAATAATTTGTCAACTGATTTATATAATATTTTTTACAAGTTTTAAGATTGGCCGTACAATGCCGAAAATCTTTGCCGGGCAAAAAAGGCCGGCGCGCACGCCGGCCCTGTCCCCTTTGTGCGCGCCGGCCCTGCGGTGTGCTTCAGGCCGCAGGGCCGCTTTCGCTCTGCACCGCATCGGCCTCCTCGCTTTTGCTCTGCCGCACAGCGCCGCCGTTCTCTTCCTTTTCCTGTGCCGCCCCCAGAAATGCCCCGGCCTCGGTGAAGAAATCGCTGCTCAGCTCATACCGGTCGCCGTTCCAGCGGCCGGGGAATGTGAGGGCGCGCGCCTCGGGCACAATTTTATCCAGAAATTTGAATATGCGCTGATAGTCGTACAGCTGCACTGCGGTAATGTCGGTGGAATCCTTCGCCACAGCGGCGCGCAGGGCATTTGTGCCCTTTTGCTCCAGCTGGCCGCAGGCCGCGCGCGCAAAGGCAAGGTACCCCTGGGCGCGCAGCAGCGTCTGGGCGTCCCGGCTGAGCGCCTGCGCCGCCAGCGTCTCGCGCAGCACCTGTGTGGACAGCGTCAGCCCGTTGACGCCCGGCACACTGAGCTGTAATTCGCCCAGCGCCTCGCTTGTCATATAGTTCGTCAGCTTCAGCTGGGCAGAGCCGAAATTCTCCGTCAGCGAAGCAAGCCTCTGCGGTGTGCAGTAAATATAATTATCCACCGGCGCGCCCAAGGTCTCCTCCAGCGCCGCCGTCACGCCGGCCGGGCCCATCTGCTGCGCAATCTCCAGAAGCGTCATGCCCTGCCCGCCGCACAGCACCACGGTCTGTGCGTCCAGCGCCGCTGTAGTAATACGCCCCTCATAGGCGTCAAAGCGTATCAGCACAAAGGTCTGCGGCCCATCCTCACCCGTCATCAGCGCCAGGGTGCGGGCATCTGTGCTGAGGGGCTGTATTACCGGCACGCCCTGCTGTTTCTGTTCCACTGGCGCCGTGCGCGACAGGCTGTATGCGCACACGGCAAGATACACTGGCACCAGCACGGCCAGCGTGAGGCAGAAGCCCAGCAGGAACGCTTTTTTCTTGCTCATGTTTTTCTTCCTTTCTGCCCTGCGGCTGCGTACCGGGCATGCCGCGGATATTCATGGATAGCTTGGGCGCTTTTTGCAGAAACTATGCAGAAAGGAGGGCACGTTCCCCATGAAACACGAACAAAAGAATATCCGAAGCGCCGCCGTGCGTGCCATTGTAGAACAGGCCGCCAGCAAAACCGACCCCATGGGCAGCTATACGGGCCGCCCGCTGGAAGACGGTGAAACCCCGGTGCAGGACGCAGACGATTTGTAAAAGCACGCCAAAAAAGGCCGCCCCCTCCGCGCGTTCGGAAAGGGGCGGCCTTCTTCTATTGCGGCGCCGGAAGGGCCCGCTCAGCCCTCCAGCTCGCGGCCCAATAATGCTGCCGCCAGTTTTGCCAGCATGATTTCTTCTTCGCCGGGCGCCTGCCCGCGGCATACCAGCGCCACAGAGCCCACAAGGTCTCCATTTGCCAGAATGGGCGCCATGGCCGCGGCCTGCACCCGCGTGCCGTCGCACAGCTGCGCAGGCCCCTGCGCTGCCTGCCAGGCACGGCGCTGCTCCATCAGATGCGTATAGTTTGTGTGCAGCGGTTTTTCCAGCGCCTCGCGCCCGGCGCCCGCTGCGGCCACAGTGTGGTCGCGGTCTGTCACCACCAGCGGCACGCCCGCCACTTTGTACACAGTCTCCACACATGTGGCGGCCATGGGGCTCATTTCGCCCACAGGGCTGTATTTTTTGAACACGACCTCGCCGTTTGCAGATACGAATATCTCCAGCGGGTCGCCCACACGGATCATCTGCGTGCGGCGAATCTCTTTCGGGATCACCACACGCCCCAAATCGTCGATGCGGCGCACGATTCCAGTCGCTTTCATTGGCTTTGGCTGCCTCCCTGTATCCTGCCGGGGCGCGGCGGGGCCTTGCCCTGCATGCCCGCGGCGTTCTGTTTACAGGTAGTATCTGCCACCGCACGGGAAAGTATTCCTGCCGGTGTATAAAAATCGCGCAAAAAAGCGCGGGTTCATATCCGCGGCAGGGGCACGCCGTCCAGCACAGCCTGCACCAGCCGCTGGCCTTTGTAACGCAGCGTGAGCAAAAACGGCGGCGCATCCTGCGCCAGAAGGCGAAGAAACACCCTGTCGCCCTCCCATAAAGGCAGGCCCGGCACTTTTTCTTTTTCTACCCAGGCCAGCTCGCCCTCGTCGCACTCGTGCAGCACGCCAGAAAAATCTTCGCTTGTGAACAGGAACATCTGCTCTGCTTCATAAATATCAGACAGAAAGCTCACCACGCCGCGAAAGCGCCAGCCGTGCAGGGTAAAGCCGGTTTCCTCCTTCACCTCGCGCACAAGGCAGGCGTCGGGGCTTTCGCCGGGCTCCAGCTTGCCGCCCACGCCCACCCATTTTCCTGCATTTTCGTCCTGTTCTTTTTTCGTGCGGTGCAGCATAAGATAACATCCGCCATGTTCCAGATAGCAAAGGGTGGTATTTTTCATACGGGTATCCCTCCTGCGGCAATTTTTACAAAATTATGATAGCACAAACGCACCGCGCGCGGTATACTAATATACGTATGTGGAAAGAGGCCGTTTGCGGGCCGGGGCTTTCCCATACGGCAAATCACATAGAAAACCGAGGTGAGCGCCATGCTGGAAGTGACAGCGGCACAAATGAAGGAACTGGAACGAAAGGCCAGCGAGGCCGGCCTTTCCTATGAGGATATGATGGAGAACGCCGGGCAGGCAGCCGCACGCATCCTGCTGGAACGGCTGCCGGGCCTTCGCACGGCGGCCGTGGTGTGCGGCAGGGGCAACAACGGCGGCGACGGCTTTGTGGCGGCCCGCAAGCTGTTCGAGGCAGGCTGCTGTGCGCATATCTGCCTGGCGGATGGTGTGCCCGGCACACCGGGCGCGGCCCGCACCAATTATCTGCGTGCGCAGCGGCTTGGGGTACCTATCTGTGCACTGGAGCAGGCGGACGAAGCAGAAAAGGCCTTTCTTCGCACGGCACAGGCCGTGGTGGACGCTGTGACAGGCACAGGCTTTCACGGCCAGCTTCGGGAAAACGCGCGGCTTGCCGCGCAGTTGATAAACGGCGCCCAGGGCTTTGTTCTGGCGCTGGATGTGCCCAGCGGCATAGAGGCGGACACCGGCCGCGCCGCAGAGGGCGCCGTGAAAGCGGCATTGACCGTGACCTTCCACGCAAAAAAGCCCTGCCACCGCCTTGCCAAAGGGCACTGCGGCGAGGTGCGTGTGGCGCGCATCGGCATTTGATGCCCTGAAATAAAAGCCTCCCTCACACCCGCCGGGGTGCCGAGGGAGGTTTTCTTTCTATACTCAGGCCAGTTGCGCCAGCAGGATGGCAATGAACATGAACACGCTACCCACACCTTCGCGCAGAGAGAGCGTCTCGTGCAGGATAAGCCAGCCGAACACCACGGCAAACACAGATTCCATACACAAAATCAGCGAAGCCACGGTGGGGTCTGTATCCTTCTGGGCCACAATTTGCAGCGTATAGGCCACGCCCATGGTAAAAATGCCCGTATACAGAATGGGCACCGCCGCTGCGCCCAGGGCCGCAAACGTGGGCTGCTCGGTGGCAAAGGCCACGAGCAGGCCGAGAGAGCCGGCCGTGAGGAACTGCACAAAGGACAGGCACACGCCGTCCACCAGCGGTGAAAAATGGTCAATAACGAGAATGTGGAATGCAAACAGCACGGCACCGCTGAGCATCAGCGTATCACCCATGGCCAGGCTGAAGGTCTTATCTGTAAAGCACAGAAAATACAGCCCCACACACGCCAGCGCCACACTGACCCATAAAATAGGCTTCGGACGTTTTTTCAAAAAGATGCCCAGCACCGGCACCAGCACCACATACAGCGCCGTAAGAAAGCCCGCCTTGCCCGCAGTGGTGTAGGCAATGCCTATCTGCTGCAGATAAGAGCCGGTAAACATCAGCAGGCCGCAGCACACGCCGCCGGTAAGCAGCGTACGCCGGGACGATGCCGGCACATAGCGCCGCATGCGGTAAACGGCAAGCGGCGCCAGCACCAGCGAACCCAGCAGCATGCGCGAGCCATTGAAAAAAGCAGGGCTTATCACGTCCGCCCCGGCGCTTTGCGCCACGAACGACGAGCCCCATATCATGGCTGTCAGCAAAAGCAGCAGATTGCCGCGCGCCTTCCTTACCTTCACACCATTTCCCCCTTATCTATGCCCCTGCCGCATGCAGGGGGGTGCCGCGCCTCAGGGCGCAAAACGCTGAATTGCATAAATAGTGTACCGTATTTCCGTCAAAATGTACACCCCTATTTTCCTTCTGCCCCGGCCTGCCGGGCCTTGCAGTTCCATGTACAGACAGGTAAAATAGAGAGTAGAAGATGCGTTCAGCGCACCCATTCACTTTTGTGCTCCTTCAGATACTGCCGCACGTATGCAAAGGTTTTTTCTTCCCCTTCGTCGCGCAGCATGCGCAGCCAGCTCTCCAGCAGGGCGCGCGTCTCGCTGTGGATAAGATAAACGTCCCGCGCGTGCATGTAATAATCGTAGGCTGCGGCGTCTGTGTATTGATCTTTCAAGTAGGTTTTGGAGGCGGCAATGCGGTCACACAGCATCTCTGCCACATAGTTCACGGGCATTTTGATGCCCGCATAGCGGTGCGTGCCGTCCACCACATAGTCCGTCCAGTATTCCAGATGATGCTTGTTACGCCCTTTGTGGTGAAGCCAAGCACGGCTGTAGCCGATGGCCCGCCTCTCGGCATTGTTGGGGCTTTCAAAGCCTCTGAAATATTTCACTCCGGCAAAAAACTCCACTGGGGAATATTTGGATAAATCGTGCAGAAGGCCCTGGCGGTAAAGCCCTACCTTGAAGCAGTGCTGCATCACCAGCCATTTGTGGTGGTTGATGGTGGAAAGATGCCCGAAAAAGTTCACATGAACACCCCTTCCCATTTTGAACGTATTTTTTATTGTACCATGCTTTGCCCGCGAAGAAAAGCATGCCGCGGGCTGAAAGGAGAAAGCTGCAAAAATGGAAAAAGTATGTGTGTTTCTGGCCGATGGCTTTGAAGAGGGCGAAGCCCTTATCCCGGTAGACCTTCTGCGCCGCGCCGGTGCTGAGGTGACAATTGCCAGCATCAGCGCCTCGCTGTGCGTGCAGGGTGCGCACGGCATCTGTGTAACAGCGGACACTCTGGCGGAAGGCCTACCGCTGGAGGAATACGGCATGGTGGTGCTGCCCGGCGGGCTGCGGGGCACGCAGAACCTTTCGCGCAGCGCGCTTGTAAAGCAGGCTGCGCTGGCCTTTGCCCGCCAGGGAAAGTGGGTGGCAGCTATCTGCGCCGCGCCCGGCCTTCTGGGCGAATGGGGACTTTTGCAGGGGCGGCGCGCCACATGCTATCCATCTGTGGAAGAAAAATGCACCGGCGCCGTCCTGACAGGAGACGAGGTGTGCACAGACGGCAACATCATCACCGGCCGCGGGCTGGGTGCAGCCATCCCATTCGGGCTGGCGCTGGTGGGGCATATTGCCGGGCCGGCCGAAAGCGCCCGCATCAGAGAGGGCATCGTTTATATACACTGAACTGCCCATGCAAAACGCGCGGCGCCGGTTGAAGCCGGCGCCGCACGTTTGTCTCCGGCATTTTCTCTCAGCCGGGCTGCCGGTGCATGGCCTCATTCAGCTTCACCATATGGAGATGGTCTTCCCACACACCGTTTATTTTCAGATATTTCTGGGCAAGGCCCTCCGACGCAAACCCGTTTTTTTCTACAACGCGCAAAGACGCTGTGTTGCGGGGCATCACATTGGCCTCGATGCGGTGCAGCCCAAGCTGTGTGAACGCATATTCTGCAACCAGACGCACAGCTTCCGTCATGTAACCCTGGCCTGTATATGCGGCGTCCAGCTTATAACCCAGAAAGGCCGAGCAGAACGCGCCCCACACCACATTATTCAGCCCGATGCCGCCAATCAGAAGGGCGGGCGCACATTTCGGCTCAATATAAAAACAGTATGCGCGGCCGCTTTGTGCGTCCAGCATCTCCCGCAGCAAAATGCCCCGCTGGGCCTCCGGAGTAAAAAAGGCCGGGGGCCTCTCCGGCTCGAACGGGCGCAGAAAAGCCCGGTTTCTGATATAATACGCCGCGGCGCGCGGCGCAAGGGCCGGGTCTGCCGGCAGAAGGCGCAGTATTTCATTCTCCAGTATCACAGCTTTCCCCTCCCGCAGGGCCTCACCCGCCGAAGCCGCTTTCCACCAGCGCCACAGCTGCCGCCAGGGCCTGCTGTTCCTGCCTGCCGCAGCAGCGTATTTCAATCTCATCCCCCTGCCTGACACAGGCTGCCATCAGGCTCATGATGCTGCGCGCATCTGCCGCCCTTCCGCCGCAGATGACTTCCACACAGCAGTCGAACGGCGCCACCGCCCTTGCCAGCAACTGGGCCGGGCGCATATGAAGGCCCATTGCATTTGTGACCGTCACCTTTTTTGCCACCACAGCGCATCCTTCCTTTCCGTCTTTCCCGCGCGGCCCTTTTTTCAGGGCGCGTCCAGCAGTGCACAGATCCGCCCTTTTGTGGCAAGCCCATCGGAAAAGGCCGTGGCGCTGCCGGCGGCAACGCCCCATTTCAGCGCATGGACATAGCTGCCCGTTTGCAGCCAGCCCGCCAGAAACCCCGCCACCATGGCATCACCCGCGCCCACAGAGTTCCGCACAGTGCCGCAGGCGTGCGGCGCGCAGAATGTGCTGTGTCTATGG